>WLWD01003240.1_pt1 | contig 47158 bp, 33 predicted proteins | sample 6712731 | NCBI WGS metagenome assembly WLWD01 (sample SAMN12718690, study PRJNA576275) | sponge metagenome | isolation source: marine sponge | host: Mycale hentscheli | place: New Zealand: South Island, Marlborough, Capsize Point | collected 2014-11-01 | reverse complement strand
GCAACAAGGGGAGTTGGGGGCAAAGCCCCATTAATGGACAACACTCTCTCTTGCAGATTTATATGTGTCCTACTGGTTGTTCAACTTGCTACAACATACAAGACATCCCAGAATTTATGAGCTACAAACCCAGTAATACAAAACAGGAATACTGTCTCGCAATTGCTAGAAGGAAGGTTTGTTCACTTGTTCAACTTTCAATAACTGCAACATACAAGATAGTTCAGCACTTGTGAGTTACTAACAATAGTTTTAAACTTCAACACAAACTGCAGGGATGATAGAAGTGGGAGAGGGTGACAGGGGTCACTGCCCCCCACCCCCAGATTTTTAGCTTGGGGGGGCACATAATATGCAGATATAAATATTAAATTGCATTGGTAAGCTTGTATTTTGCTTAGGTAATATTGATGTTATATTGTTTCATGAAACATAAGTGCTTTTCATGAGAGTAAATTGGCTTGTGAGATAGTTTAGTGCTAGTCCGGCGTAGCCAGACCCTTTACCGAATTACTACGCCAGTATTACCTATTATGCTACCAGTGCTACCTATGCTACCAGTGCTACCTATGCTACTAGTGCTACCTATGCTACCAGTGCTACCTATGCTACCAGTGCTACATGCTACCAGTGCTACCAGTGCTACCTATTCTACCAGTGCTACCAGTACTACCTATGCTACCAGTGCTACCAGTACTACCTATGCTACCAGTGCTACATATGCTATCAGTGCTACATGTGCTACCAGTGTTACATTATGCTACCAGTGCTACCTATGCTACCTATGCTACCAGTGCTACCTATGCTACTAGTGCTACCATTGATATCTATATGCTACTATTTGTCATAGTAACATTATAATGATATTCAAGAATTGTGACTTTTTACACCAAGGAATAGCCGCATAATGACTTTATAATTGCTAGAACTTTTAATTATTATATGAAAGTTATTATTAATTTAAAGCACTATAATTCTTTTTAATTTGGAACATGATAGCAATTCTGTATGAATTATAAATGGGCATACTAATGGCAAGAATATCCTGCTCAAAAGATACTATGGTTTCTTCATTTCATTTCATACCATGCAAATTCACCATAACAATGAAGCTAGAGAAGTTTTTATCTTATATAGTCAGTCGTATAGAAGGGAAAAATGCCAAGCATTTGTTGCTTATCAAGACTGCTCCTATAGTTTAAAGTAATGGCTACAGATGTGTTAGGAAGTTGTTGTGTTTCCCCATATTACAGCACGTTCATATTATTAAGTAATTTTTTATTAATTAATGGCTGTTTTATCATCGCACTGTAAAAAAATCAGAGTTAAAAAGTATTATATTAGAAGTAGTACAGATAGTATGATAGGGGGAAAGTAATCATTGTTTTTTTTCCCTGAAACATATTGGTACCCACCAATAGCTATCAGATATGGCTATTTTGGAAACATTAACTGCTAAAACAGTGCAGTATCAACAGAGAATTTTCACCAATTGAATGGTATAGCTACTGTTGCAGACATATGAAGAAGTACCAGGAGACAAAATTTATGGCAATCTGCATTTCTTACACCCATGAGATCTCATAGTCATGTACCTAAAAATAACATTGTGAAGATATCTAGCATGAAATATATAATACTTATTACATGAATCAGTGTGTGAGGCAAAATATTTTATGAGCAGGCTAATTAATTTTATTAGCCAGAGGTGAGTGGAAATAAAGCCTGTGAGTGAAATATCTAGCCATATATTGTTCTGCCTGAGTGTAATAAGTGGTTGATTCCACACTAGATATCTTCACTGCCATAGTTAGTATGTACTAGAGGACTGGTAGCTCACAGTGTAAAGTTAGTTGTTGGGGCTACCCACACCCCAAGCTGATATTTTAGCAGCTGCTCTAACTCCCCCCCCCCCCCCCCCCCCACTATGGGTAGGCTGCTACACATGAGGAAGGTAGCTGTATAACCAGGAAAGTGACAAGTTTAGCCTGTTGCTATAACTACAAGGGTACCAAGCTTGCCAGTAAAGCAGTAGTCATGAAACTGTGAATATAGTGATATAGTGAGTTATTTCAGGGTCATGTACCTAGATGTCATTGTGGAAATATCTAGGGTGGAATAAATACAATATATATAATCATATATATAATAATATAATATTACCTTGCCAATATACACATAGAAAAGGTTTGACATGCAATGCATGGAAAGTGAATGGGAATAGCACGGTTCTCATACTTCTGCTGCTTATTTCTTATGGAAAGAGTATATACTATAAAGGTGAACAATGGTATACCTAAGCTCAATATGAGTGTAGTAGGACAAAGTTTAATTTACAAAGTTCACACAAGATAACCATGAAGTCTTTTGGGTCTAACTTCCATTAATATTTCTGGGTGTCAAGAACTTTGCATGCAAAGGAGAATTGGGTATGAATATGCAAGACAAATAAATGACATGCTTAACTAGTAAGAATAATTGATTAATTATCAATATCTAAATTATTTTATCTGGCATGCATAATTTCTTCATATATTATTTTTATGTCAGCAATTAAAAAATTTTATGTTTATATTATATTACAAGTGTTTTATATAGTTTATATAGTAAAACTGAGTAAAACTCAGCAAGTGTCTTATATAAAGTTGGCAACAGCATACCATGTGCTATACTTGGCAGTGTAAACCTAGGTATATATAATATAGTTTTACAAATGTTTTACTGTATAGTAAAACATAGTAGCTGAAGCAGTTTGAAATGTCAGGTACAGTTATCCTAGTTGGTGCTAGGTGTTATGTGTAGACTATGGTACATGATGATACATGAATAATGAAATGTGACGTCATTTCATGAACTTAATGTACGGATTTGTTAGGTTTGCTGGTGCTTAACTTATTGTATAACTTTTTATTACCAAGTATGTGAGCTGGTGAATCAACTATACTACATACAATTATATGGTGTTGTAGTAACTATTTACACTGGCCACCCCAAATACCCTTTTTAGTTTTCTAATTAAAATACATTCTTAAAAAGAGCTAAAACAAACTGTTTTATATAGCTACTATATTTATGTCCACTAAAAAGATTCCTTTTGGTATTATCCACTGGAGTTTTCAGAAATAATTAGTAGAACCCCCACTTTGGATCACCTAATACATATGCAAAATAATTGATATACGTATTTATGAATTAAGATATACGTATATGACAATAGGAACTTACCACAAGTTGGAAGCATCCATCGTAGATCATCATAAATTATTTCTTTGAAGCGTTGAGCTTTGTCTTGCATGCCTGTCTCCATTTTTAAATAGTTACAAGTTTTCCATTGCTGATGACATCCTTCTCTGGCATAAGGTTTCCTCCCGTAATGAAAAACATAGTCAGATCCATAAACAATGCTACAGTAATATTTCTTCATCCTAAACCAGCCATTATTGTGGTGAATGTAAGCATGGGCTTTGTGAATGATAAAATCTTTGGTCTTTTTGTCGACCGGATGAAATCCTTTTGCCCTCAGCTTCCAGTAACGAAAAATTTTCTTTCCATGGTCACCTCTAATGATGCTTGCCCAAGCCTCCCAATCGTCTGCTGGAATTCGTATTTTCATATTGCAGGCATCTTCCACTGAAAACTTGCTCAGTCCAATAATAACATTTGCTCCTCCATAGTCGAAAGCTAGTGCATTGGGACTGTACTCCAGGTAATTCTTAGAGCCATAAAAGGTGTACGAGTTGGAAGCCATGTCCACTGCTTTGTCAATGTGATCCTTACTTCCAAAGTTAACTAGCAGGCTACTGGGACTGCTATGATGACAAAGGTCTCTTCCAAATGCTTTCATGCAAATAGCAGCGACAGATTGTGGTCTACAGTCAGTTTCAGCATCAATGTCTTTGGAATCCCGTCCTAGGAGTGTGTCACGAACTGCACCTCCATAAATGTACGTAGGGCATCCATTTCTCCTCAACTCTGTCAGAAATTCTCCGGCTGTAGTCCTAGTACCTGGTAACACTTTATCAAGAGCCTGGCTGAGTTGCTGAAAGGCTGTATCGGATTTGTAAAATTTAACTTCTGGTCTCCTCTTCACCAAGGCATACAGTTTCTTGTTATAATATTTAGATCTTTCCCACACTAGATCATGGCATGCTGGCTTGAGATTCATGGAAGATGCAAACATAGAGCTTTGAATGCCAGTTGATATTTTGATACGTGTGGACTCAGTCGCCACAAATAATGCAGCAATGAGGAGGACAGGATAAGTAAGTGCACTCATCATCTTGAGGGTAAAGGAGTGAAGAAATATAAGTCAATAATTCCATTTTATATGAAATTAAGTGAGGAAGTTAGTTTACAGCTAAATAAATGAAATATCTAGCCAGTCTGGTTGGTGCTTGGTATCTTTACTTTTCATAGACCATGGTACAGGATGCATGAATAATGAAATGTGATGCCATTTCAACTTCCTTGTTGAGTTTATGGATTTATCAGATTTGATGGTACACCAGCGAAGGAAGCTAATCAATGATCAGACTATTAGGAAATGAGGAAATGTTGTTAGTGGGTCGTTAGGTGGCAATAGTGTTCAATACCACTGTGCAATTATTATTATAAATGGCATATAAACCACAGTAACTCTCCTGGAGCCTACACGTTCCTCACTCCCTAAATGCTGTATAGCTACTTCGATAATTGGGAGGAACCTTAAAACAAAGCTTGACATAACTTTAATAGGTTTCCATTTGTTTTTTGACATAAGTAGTAAGGTCTGTCTTTCACCTATTATATCACTCTTTATTACCTTTTACACACTGAATTAGTAATGAACTATTCTATTCATAAGCCATTCCAGCCATTTTGGTGGAGACTATTAAAATCTATCATACCCAAAGCTTAATGACCTTGCGCTGTCTTTATCTCCCATTTTCTAGAGTGGTTACATAAAACAATTGCACACTTGTTCACCGACTTAAATTTGCACTCTATCACTTGTGTTTAGTGGTGGTTAGCTAAGCAGTAGTTAGCTATTAAGTAGCCCTCAATTCAAACAAACATATCATCTTGTAAGAATAAAGTAATTGATGGCTAATTGACATTAAATGGTTGACTATTAGCTACTAAACATTTAAAATAGAATGTTTTTACTGGATTGTAAAATAAACACTAATTGACCCTACTTTTCATATGTAGCAAGTAAAACACAAGTTTGTTTTACCAGTTATTAATACAGGTGTAAATTGAACAATGGTAGACCATTACAGCAGACTATGTAGTAAATTTCAAGTATGCTGTTTTACCAGATGTTTTATAACATCAGTCTTAAAAAGCTGTGGCATTTACTTAGCACTAAACAAACTTCAGTTCATATTATTATAATGAGAAAATCTGTCCATATTTCTTCACTTCGTCTTCGTCAAGATGACCAACACATTCATTTATCCTGCCCTCCTCATTGCTGCATTATTTGTGGCAACTAAGTCCACACTTATCAAAATATTACCTGGCACTCGAACCACTAGGTCTGCATCTTCCATGAATCTCAAGTCAGCATGCCAAGATTTAGAGACGGAAAAGTCTGTAGATTATAATGAAAAACTGTCTGCCTTGGCGAAGAGGAGACTGGAAGTAACATTTCACAAATCCAAGATGGTCTATGATGTACTTACCAAGGCTGTTAAAAAAAAGAATTACCAGGTACTCAGACTACAGCCGGAAAATTTCTGGCAGAATTAAGGAGTAGGGATGCCCTACGTACATTTTTGGGGGAGCAGTTCGTGACGCACTCCTAGGACGGGATTCCAAAGACATTGACGCTGAAACTGACTGTGAACTATAAAATGTTGCAGATATTTGCATCAAAGCCTTCGGAAGTGACCTTTGTCATTTCCGAGGCACTGATGATAATATTATGTTAGTTAACTTTGGGAGTAAGGCTCACATTGACAAAGCAGTGGACATGGGTTCCAATAAAAATAACTTTTTTTGAATCTACGAATTACCTGGAATACAGTTCTAATGCAGTGGCTTTCGACTATGGAGGAGCAAATGTTGTGATTGGACTGAGCAAGTATTCAGTGGAAGATGCCTGCAACAAGAAAATAAGAATTCCATCAGACGATTGGGAGACTTGGAAAGATTCAAACGTGATAAAATTTGATCAAGGAAAGAAGTTATTTCGTTTCTGGAAGCTGAGGGCAAAAGGATTTGAACCGTATGACAAGAAGACAACAGACTTTATTATTAGCAAAGCCCGTGAGTATATTAGCCGCAAAGATAATTGGTATCCGATGAAGAAATTTTACTGCAACATCACGTACGGAACTAATCGTGTTAAAAATTACGCGAAAAAACCGAATGTCAGTGAAGGATGTAGCCTGTCATGGAATGCTTGCAATAAGTTCGACAGGCGTACAAGACAAAACTCAACGCTTGAAAAAACTCATCTATGACGATCTAAAGTGGAAACTTCCAACCTGTGGTAAGTGGTCCTAGTTATTGCACATGTTTTAATTTGCAAATTTATCCAGTAATATTTGTATATGTATATGACACACCACCAAAGGATTGAATGAACTCGCGCGGAACAGAACACCAAGTGCTCCCAAGGTAAGATCCTTTCCTTTTCTTTCTACTTGGTTAACTCCTCATATATTACAAATACGGCTCCTTATGTAGAGCCAAAACTGACACAAACAAGTAATTAACACATTATCGATGTTTGCACAAATTAGAGGTGTTGTGAATGAGGTGTTAATAATCAAATCGTAAACAACGTCTTGTTAGAAATAACAGTAAACAAGTTCAGAGTTCACAATGTATTAGGTAATCCAAGGTTACTAATTATGACTGAAAGAATGCAGTCATAGAATGTCGTTTAATGGACTCTGATAGTTAAATTATGTAGCTAGATATTTTTTCCTTATGATTCATCTTTTCTAAAAATGAATTATTTTGTAAACTAAAAGAAAAATCAGTTGAGGTTTTCAACTTATACATAGTACACAACACTGGTAATTTAGTGTAGTACCTGCCCACCACAAGTTGTATACAAAAATAAGTTATTAATTAGATTAAGGGCAAACATCCCAAAATGTTCGTAAACATGTGGTTATTGCATTAAGCTATTGCATTTCTGTCATTTTATAAAAATAACTCCAAACTTAAACATAATGCACTTGTACATTAATGAAAGCATTAGATTTTAATTGGCAGGTCATTGGTGACACGAGAAGAATAGTTGGTTAGGCTTTGACTTCATGGGTTAAACAAAAGGGAAAAAGCAGGAAAATACGAAGTGCACAGGGAGCTTCAGCAGGAGAAATACGTTAAAGTCCAAGTCAAATTCATAAACAACTTTTCTCTTAAGCAAATAGCATTTAATTTTTACTAATATATTCAATTGATCTATACATTTTCTTCATATAATTAGACTTAAATTAATAGATCACACCCCATATTGTAAACATGGCAGCAGGTATGGCCTTCATGCTTTAAATCAAAAATTTATATAAAAAAATATATGGTATATATATTATTTGTATTTAGTGTCTGCATTCTCTGAGATGACTAAACTTTTTTTAAAGGAAATCATTTATAAAAACGTTTTGTTGTAGAAAAGCATTAAAACAACAAAGACTTTATAGCTAGTATATTCTATATAAAACTGATATCACTTGTGACCCAAACCACCAAGCAGCAGCAATCAGTGTTGTTTTGGTTTAGAGATTTTTTTCCAGACATTGCTAGTTTTAGTTACTAGTTGTTTTTATAAAATTGTGGGTATATCAATAAATTACTATATTATTTTTTACATAATTTAGGAAAATATTTACATTTAATGGCAATTTAACTAACACTAGTGGCAATTACTCTCCTTTTAAGAGACATCAAGCCACACCTAACACACCTGACTCCTTGACATAACTCAATAATTTTTTGTGTGTAAATGTTGAACTCTGCAATAAAAAATATTTTTGAAGGCTTTACATTAGGGATCAAATCTAACATTTGTGTATGCACATTTAGAATGTTGTCCGGTAGTTCACTGACAAATTTAATGTTTTTGTGCTAAAGGACTACATAATTCTCTATGATTTGGGGAGCCTGCACCCTCCACACTCTGCAGATGCTGTACACCCAGATATTTGGGAGTAGCATCTAATTAATACCTATGGACAGTGATGGTGAAGCTAGACAGGTATGCTGTGCAAAGGATTTATTGTACAGATTAAAATGGCAAGCAAGAACTAAGATTAACATTATGTGGCAAAAATTCCCTTTCAGCAACGAATTAGTGGCAGAAATGAGTCTAGACTATACATGCTTTTCCAAGGGGGGAAGGAGGGGAGGGTTCAGTTGATTAGGGGGAGGGGGGGGGTGGGAATGATGCATCAAGTTTTTGTTTGTGCTGTAATTCAATTCATTTGTTTAATTTTAATCTACATGTAACTTCATCATTCCTACCATCTATTAGTACGTGTAAACTCTTTTGCCACAGATAATGCAAGCAATAAAGGACTATAAATAAAAGCATTTATCATTTTGAGAGTGGAGACTGAAGAACTATGAATCAATAATATTTCCATTATTTCGGAACTCAAGTTTGCTTATGGCTAGCCTGCTGAATACCACTTCTTTAAGACTCATGTTTTACAATATCTGGTAAAATTTACTAAATAGTTTACTGTAATGGTCCATTGTTGTTCGCTTTACACTTGTATTACTAATTGGTAAAACATGCTTATGTTTTACTTGCTAAATGATAATACACGCAATTAGCTAGTATTTATTTTGCAATCCAGAAAAACACGCTATTAGTGTTCAGTAATGGTCCACTATTTATATCGATACAGAGAAGAAAATGGCAAAGCAGGAGGATTTAGCCAGCAATTACAATTTCTGTTTATCAAGTTGATGTAAAATTGTAGCACCACAAATAACTACCACTTAGTTAGCCACCACTAAACACAAGCAAGGACTCTACAGTAACAGCCAGCAGCAATGACAATCGAATCAGTGAACAAATGTGTAAATTCCCTTTTGTAACCAACTCTAGAAAGAGATAGTTCTTGTAGCTCAGATGCCATTTATGCTGTGGTATATAATAGTCCCCACCAAAATAGCTAGCTGATCTTACTAAATAGAATAGTGTATTACTATAGTGTCTATACACATCAGGCCTAGCACATGGTGAGGTAGATAGGCCATCGTCTCACCCTGATTTACATAAAAACCACACCCACTATGAAACCTTGTGCCCTCATTTTCCAATTTGTCATCAAACATTAATGAGAGCATAAGTTAAAACTATTTATGCCTCACCCATGACAATTTTACTGCTAGGCATCTGGTATAATAAGCGGTGAGGGTGAAAGAAAGGCTACACTACTGATGTTGAACAAATTTAAAAAAATGGAAAAGTTATCTAAGATATGTCAAACAATGTAGTTTATAAAAAAATATTTTAATAAGCACATCCATGTGGCACCTTTAGTGCTATTCAAGGCAAGGCCACGTTCACCTTCTTGCATTGCCGTATTTCATTCCTAACCTAAAACCTATCCCTTATGTCAGTAACACAGACTGAGTGACCACAAATTAAAGAAGTGATACATTACAAGTCACTCACCCAGTGAGCACAGAGGAGCAATATTGTGTTCAGGCCAGCATGCCAAGATTTAGAGAGAGAGAGAGAGATCTAAGCATTATAACAAGAAACTGTATGCCATGGGGAAGAGGAGACAGAAAGTCAAGTTTTACAAATCCATAATTGCTTTTCAGCAACCAGCCAGACCCTCAATGTATTACCAGGAACTAGGACTACAGCTTGACAGTTGAGAAAAAGAAAGATGTCCTACGTATATTTCAGGAGGAGGGTGGTGGGGGGTCAGTTCGTGTGCACTCCTAGGTCTGGATTCCAAAGACATTGATGCTGAAACTGCCTGTACACCATAAACTGTTGCCACTATTTGTATGAACGCTTTTGGAAAAGATCTTTGTCTGACAAAGCAGTGGACATGGCTCCCAACTCACCATGGCTGTAGATAGGGAGAGTTAAGGGGAAACCCCCACCTAATGTTGGCAACAGTGAGTAGACACATATTTTAAAGATGTAATTTTTAAATAGTTCTTTTTGCAGCTGTAATTATTGTGCTAATCAGAAATAGGTCATTATTCAAAGTACAAAGAAAACAACACAAGTTGCAGGGATGGTAGAGATACCATCTTGCATGTTCATTTCTGCATTCTCTAAATCAGTCTGTGTGACCACCACCGCCATATCACCATTACTTTCACTCCTATTATCACCTGATTTTTTGTAAGATCGGAAAACTTAACTGATTGAATTAAGATTGGAATATGACCACTCTACTATATTAAAAAAAAAAAATTGTCTAGCAACCTCCCATATAAACTGATAGAGTGATCTTTATGTACCAATAGATATTACTAAGTCCAGATACTTGCAAAAATGTAATCAATGTGCAAGTGACATGTGTAATCAACTTTAAGCCCCCCCCCCCCCCCCCCCATTTCGTGAGTACTTGTCTATGCCCATGGGTCATACACCATACACCTTTTATAGCTCCAATAATTACCTGGAGTACAGTCCTAATGCACTGGCAACATGGAGGAGCAAATGTTATTATTTGACCAAGTATTAAGTATTCCGTGGAAGATGCCTGCAACAAGACAATAAGAATTCCAGCAGACATGATTAGCAATATAAATCTTTGTTTTTATGAACTAGTATCCAATATGTTTGATAATGTATTCTGTGTTCACCCTTAAAGGCATACTTTTACAATCACAATGTCACATAATCAAAATGATATAAAATACTAGCTATATACTCACAGGAAAGGTTTGAAATGAAGAAGATTGGGTTTGGATAGCTATAATACATGACATGCATTTAACTTTTTGCACACTTCAAAGGTGTCTGCATGAGACCCCTTACCTAATTTGCTGCAGGACGAATATTTTAAAGTGTGTGGGCGGATGTTGCAGGAGGTCACGTGATCTTGTTTTACCTTTTGATGTTGCAAATATAGTTGTTCATCAAAAGGGCATCAAAACAAAATAATCTAAAGTACCGTGTAGCTGAAAGCACTTTCAGCCACTCCCTACTGCCGAGTTAGTCAACAAAATAACATTGTGTCAGGAGAGCGTGGGTTTCGAATATTATAAATTCGGTTCGGAACGGAAGGGGGACCATGGGCAGTGAATTTGAAGCAATCATGGAGAAGTTCCTCGAAGAATTCAAAGCGAAGTCCGACGAGGACTATTCCAAGGAGTTTTTGGTGAGCGGATATAATATTCTTGTAGGAAACAGCGCCCAGCTTTGCGCTGGTTTGTTTGGTTTAGTCTCTACTGGGGCAATAGTTGTATGAGTGGCGTATGTTTGGTCTCCTGCCTCATTAGTGGTAGTTTCCTCACTTCCTCCTAGTCACTTGCTTCTGTAGTGTTTGTGTTATTTTGTGTGAATCCTTACTGCTATTATCTTACATAATAGTATTTTCCTGTAATTGTTGTTGTCATCCAATGCTTCTCGGTTACTAAAGAACCCAGTTTAGTGTTTTTAAGCCGTCAGCGAGTGGACCCTTGCAATTCAAGGGGCGTATACATGTGTAAATGTGTGGGATATGGAAAAGTATCCAACTAAAGGCAAACTTCTTGACGTACATAGTTTAGCTATCTAATCCATGACTCCATTCAATTCAGTGGATTTTCTTTGGTATGGCAAAATAAGGCAACTTGTATGGCTGCAGCAACAACATAAAATGCAGATCTGGGCAATTGGTTTGAGTTCCCGTGGCAACTTTTGTGTTTGTCCTGTCCGTGGAGGAATGTTTAGGCTAAGGAGGTAGGCATTGTTTTGCTGGGGGTGGTAATTAGGCTATGAATATGTGATATATCCAGCACCTCGCCAGGTGCAGTCAGGCTGTGAGAATTTAACTGTGTACGTACAATTTTTTCCGTTTTTTTTTTGTTGTTGTAAGTTTGATTGGAAGTTCGTGAAGTCTTATTTTGTACAGTAGGAACTACAGTACTCTGCTGTAGGCGGTTGAGTACTTTTAAAATTTTGTGGAATGCTGTGGGCTGTCCAGAAATGCCGTAAATTGTCCATCCCATCCCACGGTCCCATGGGATCGTGGGATTGTCCTTACCATCCGAGGAGGGGGATGTTTTAAAGTATCAAGTCATGTACTCATGTTGGATTGGTCTGCTGCTGTCTTCCCTCAACGCTTTCGTCAGTGGCGACATAAATTACGACACAATAGTTCATACGAGTGGAGCTGGTATAACATGTTTGTAAGCCGATGGTGTGGTCTAATTTGATAATACTTTGACCTCACCCTCATCCGGTTGCATACTTAACAGAATATCATCCATTACTTATCAAATGTAATAAATGGTTTACTAACACTTGATATTCAGACTCTTTTGGAGAGGCAGCCGGTAAGCCGCCTTATTATTACGCACAGAGGTACACCTGCTTATTGTTTATCTTATCTCTCTAGTGTGTGCCTTAAGTGGTTTTCTCAAACGTATCTTGTAATCACAACTGGGCTTAGCTGATCTTCTCTATGTGTGTGTGGAAGTCTCCCATATGCCAGTGGAGTTCCAACAGTGTGGACATAACTCTGCAGTGTAGAATTACTCCTGAGGAATTTAATTCTAATGTAATCTTGAACTGGTGATTTAACATTCCTTGATACACCAACCTCTCAATCTAAATAAAGTTTAAAAAAATGGAGTAACGGTCTTTATATTAAAAACTCTTGTTTATGGTTTCATCGTAAGAGTTTCTTGTTTTCATTTCTTGCCAGGCACACCAGATATAGGAAGGACTGTACGGTTTCCTGACTTACATGTATCACGTGTTTTCAAACTAAGCGTAGCTCAATGAATGGCGCTGACTGACTATTCATAGGCACCATGCTCAAAACAAACCACTTTGTGTGCTCTGAACAACTATAGTATGTATACATGCATGTCTATTCAAATACAGACAGACTTACTGAGGTCTCGTGGTAGTAAAGATTTAAAAAGTAAGTTGTAAAATAAACAAGGTCTTGTAGTAAAGATTTAAATAAATGTGCAACATCATTGGGGTAAAACTTTACTTTCCCTTTGTAGGCATTGACTGTCTTGACTCCAGCGTAGGATTGCATAAATAGTATAGGACACGGGACCATTACGTGTGCTATTCACTCTACCCATGGTCAGCTAACTTACACATTCCATGTGGAGTACTGTTGAGAAATCTAAATTTGAATGAGAGTATTTGGCATCTTATAAAGTTTTGCTTTCAGAATATATTGTAGGCTTCCATGTGGGTTTTGGCCAAGCTGGGCTGGGACCAGTGAATGCTAGGTTGATATAAACACAGTGCCCAGAGTGGTGTACATTTTTCGTACCCTCTGCAGCTGTGCAAACAGATGTGTGTGTTGTCTGCTTCCTTGCCGGCTACTGCGGAGTGAGTTGAAGACATCTCAGGAGTGGGGCTGTGCCTGGTGTGAGATAAGCAAGGAGGAAAGGGTATGGTGGTGGATGTGGTGGATGTGGGGGGGGGGGGGGGGGGGGGGGGGGGGGGGGAGGGGGGAGCTAAGTGTGGAGGGAGAGGGAGGGGCTAAGATGTGGAGGGAGAGGGAGGAGCTAAGATGTGGAGGGAGAGGGAGGAGCTAAGATGTGGAAGGAGAGGGAGGGGCTAAGATGTGGAGGGAGAGGGAGGAGCTAAGATGTTGAGGGAGAGGAAGGGGCTAAGATGTGGAGGGAGAGGGAGGAGCTAAGATGTGGAGGGAGAGGGCCGAGCTAAGATGTGGATACTGAGGATAAGGGTAGGATTTGGATGATAAGGATACTGCACATGTTGGGGGTGGGGCAGAGACAGGTGTGGCAGAGAGGTTGTATTTGAAAGCGTGTGGAGGGAGGGAATGTGCATGCATGTGGGATGTGTGTAAGTGACTTCCACAGGGAAACTGGGCATGCCTGGCCCACTCTCTGATGATTGCACTTTCAAGTTCCTTGCAGAAGTTTAATGAGTGATTTCTTGCTGGCATTTATGGCTAACCTGATTCACTCTGTAGCTCATTCGATTTATCATTTCCCTAATGCTTTCGTCTGCTACATTATACCAAATTAACTAGACAGTCATACATGCTTGAAGAAAGCATGTGTAAATATATTTATGCATGTGTGTGTACACTAGCGTTTGCATTATGAGTTAAAGCATGTGCTAGTTACCATGCACTACACACATGGTGCATTGAATTTGCAGCACAAGTTGGACTCAATTTATTTGAACGCTACACGGTACTAGTGAACGGGTTAGGGAGGGGATGATGGCGAGGGGAGGATGGTGAGGGGAGGATGGATGGAGCTAGAGTTCAGACAAATCTGAATGACATGGCAAGTTGGTGTTGCGTAGCGTTGATGAAAAAGGTGTGGCTTGGCAATTTTTGTTGCTGCACATGCTATTTGGGGTTTGGTTAACTGGTTCTACTGTTGTTTGTTGTGTGTCAGAATGTCTGAGTAATTCCATTAGCAGGCTTTGGTATGATTTTCCCCTCGACCTTCTTGTGTCTGACATCTATGATATTTGAAACATGCATATGTATCTCCTGATAGGATTTAGTCAGTCATGTGGACGCCGATATGCAGGTTTAAAGTGGGAGTGGCACCCGAACTGCAGTCATACGGCCACAACCACAATCAGTGAATCTCAAGTGTTTGTTTCTGAAGTGTTTGAGGCAATCAGAGGACTCATTGTTGACACCACGTAAAGGTTCACTGGGTCTTTCTTACAACTATCTGAGTGCCACGCCCACTTTAACCCAATTAGTTTTTGGAATTGAAGGCAATTATCTCTTTATTTGGTTGCTGCTGTGACACTGGGGTACTCTGGGAGTGAGTGTGGAGAGAGATTTCCCTACAAGGATATGGAGGCAGTTGACAAGGAGGTTCTCACAGAAACAGAATGCCAGACAGTCAAGGTCATCAGCCTGACCTCAAGGATTCACACTCACACACATACACACACACACACTCACACACATGCACACATATACAGTCCTGTGTGCGTGATGAGAGGGGGTGGGGAGAAGGTGGTTTAATACGTAAGTAAGTAATGTACTTTTGGATAGCAATTACTACCATCTCTCTATAGCAATAAGTTTGACTGGCATAGTATAACTAAAATATACTTTTATGGCATACATACATATTGTATTTTAATTTTATTTTTTGCTCTGCTATATTCTTTTGGAGATTGCAAGGTGGAGAATTAGATTGCTATGTATGTTGTATTCATCCCCCGCCCCCCCCCCCGCCCCCCACCCTCCCCCCTCCACTCCCACCTGCTCCATTTCATCCCCTACATTATAGATCTATAGCTTCCCCTTCCACTCACATATTTCATGGCTTCACTTGATGACGACGCAATGATCACATTGTTTTATGATGGCTCAGTGATAATTTTTATTGGACATAATCAATATATCAATATTCAACAACAAATAACATTGAACTTCGTATTATCGTATAGATGAGCTAAAGAACTTTTGTGTACTCAAGCCAAGCAACTGTGCATGTGTTAGGGTACCATTGGGAAAGTGCTTTCTTGGCTGGACTTGTATAAACCACCACTGCATGTGTTTACCATTTGTTAATGAATTGACTATAGAAATGGGGTCTAGGTTTTGAAATACTGTGCACACATACACACATAAATACACACACATACATGCACATGATTACATATGCACACACACACACAGCAACTACATATAATATTATCTATCTTCTTAGTTTGCCTGCACCACACAGTGTATGTATGCGTGTTTATGCACATATACATGTGTGGATATGGCGTGTGTAAACACATGACCTGTGTGCTTGTGTTAAAGTGGTGTATTTTACCACTCTGATGTTTAGACAGTCATCCCTCGTTAGTTAGCTGATTGTGGTGTTTGTACATGCGTATGTTTGTGATGGTGGGCTTGGTACATACATGTATTTATGTTTGAATGTACGTACATGTCACGGAAAGAAGCCATTTTTTCCCCTTTTTCCTTGTTATTCCTCAGTTCAGTGGTCTTACAGAGTGTGACATCACAGTTGCTAGTGGAATGCAAGAGCATTGCTGAAGTCTTACTCCAACTCTCTTCTACTTGTTTATAATAAAATAATTACAATAAAAGTAATAAAAATAAAAATAATGGCAACAATAGCGTTGATTTCCCTTGCCGCTGGGGGCGGGGCGGGTAGGGACATATGTTGCGAGTATGCATGAATGTATGTATGAATGTATGTATATGTGAATGTATGTATGTATGAATGAATGAATGTATGAATAAATATATTTATTTACGAATGAATGTATGTATCAATGTATGAATGAATGTATGTATGAATGAATGTATGTATGAATGAATATATGAATGAATGTACTGTATGTGTGTATATTATCAGAGTTTGAAGTCCCAGTCCCAGAAGTACAAGGAGAATTCTCGTTACCCGGCAGATTCTGGACAGCTCTCCATCAACAGGAAGAAGAACCGATTCAAGGACATACTTCCTTGTGAGTGGGCGGATCTTAGCCAGTAGGTGTGGTTTGGTCTGAGTAGGATAGGTGGAGTTTCAGCAAGTAGAGTAAAACTCCAATGGAGAAGAATCTGTTCATTTGTAAATATTTTGCAAGTTACGTATAATTGAAACCCCTACACTGAAAGTGGATAAAGAAATAATAAATAAAACATTAAAAAGAAAGAAAAAAAAAGAAAAAATGTTTTTCTTATGCAATTTTATTTTCACTATAATTGTAGCATCCTCTACGACAGGGTTGGTTACATGTAGACACTCATGTGCTGGATTGGTGGAGATCATGTGCAGCTCCAGGCTAAAGTCATGTTCCCAATAATGCCATAGTTTTTATTGCGATATTATAGCCAGGCTTTACAAAGAAAAGATTTACTGTTCCAGGAGAGACCTATTGGAACATTTGGGGGTGAGAGACTTTGTTGGTCAGCAGCAAGTAGCAGTAATTCTGCATCACCGAGTCCCCCCCCATACGTACGTAGGTTTATCTTTGGGCAGACATACATACATACATGTGTGTGTGTGTGTGTGTGTGTCTGATGGAATACATTATGTAACTACTTGGGACTTGTTGGCTGAGTGGGCTAGGTATGTATGAGACATAAAGCAATGTTTAGAATTCAAACATTTGCTTTGTGAGGACCAAGCTTTTATCCTTTAGTTGGGAGCTGGGAGGTGTTTGTTTCTCCTTGTGTGTATGTGCATGAATGAGATTACAATCCTGTGTACTCTGGGCTAGCCATCAGCAGCAGCTGTGCTCTGTTTGATCTTGGCAAGTAAATCATCATTCTTTGTGTGTACATATGTGTGTGCGTGTGTGCATGGACTTGATCAAGTGTCCCACACATTCTTGACTTTTCCAGCTTTTTTTTTTTTTTTTTTTTTTTTTTGGTAAACACTATTTCACTAAATTAGTTACGTAGCTAGTAAGTAAGTGGGGTTAGAGTTTGATGCCTTCCTGGAGTTTGCTTCCAGTTTGCTGCCAAATTTTCTGATGCATGTCTATGTGCAGCTCTAATGTCTAACTGGGCATGCTCACAAGTTTTATCCTCATTCATGTGTGCACTTTGCTCCCTTAAGGCAGAGATTTTAGACTTTAACCGATAATGTGCACGCACTTTATTATTTACTTGAATTGTAAGAAGTTAGTTACGGTTAAAAACAGCATCTCAAATAGCTGTTTCCCGTAGTAACTGTCTATGGAGTTAATTTTTCCGATGTAGTATAACCTAAACTTGGGTTTTTACCTGGACTACCTATAACTGATATTCCCAAATATTATCTATCAATATTTTTAACTTATCACTTCATAAATCTTCTTTGCTTCATGTCGGGCAAATTCATTTTATCTCTAACATGCCATCTTTGGGATATTCTTGCATGTGTTTAGCTGTTGGTATAGATGTAGCCTTGCACAGGTCAGATGGTTCAGTAGGCCTCTGTTTGGGCCACATTCTTTCTATGAGTGTTGAGTAGCAGCAACCATGTGATACAACTTGCAAGCAGACAGGCAACTGATGTTTTTCGATTAGTTTATCCATTTGATTGATTTTCTGTATTTATTAACTATTTTTCTTGTAGAGTAATCCTTACTCCCACATTATTAACTCCATTGCATTGCGAGGGTTATAGCTTAATCTCTGGAAAAATGTCTAAATGGAAATACTTGACCCTGATATGAAGCAAACGTCTCATAATCTTCAACATGCAAGCGTCTGGTATCCTCCATAAATTTGAATTACTAGACCAGCTGGCTTGCCTTTTTTTACACCAATTTGTGCAATTCCATGGATAAAAAGAATCTTTGAACAAAGAAAATTTCCGTTGGTCTGTTGAGAGTGAAAATGTAGCATAGCGGTATCCCTTAACAGTATAAATACAAAATTAAAGTGTTTGTTTGCTGGCTGGTTGTCATAGCTCAGTGGCAGAGTGCTTGTGCATTAAGCAAGCAGTCCTAGGTTCGATTTCCGGTGGCGACCAAATATTTTTAATTCTGTATTGTTAAAAAACAAAACAAAAAGTCTGTAAAGGAGAGAGAATACATCTAACTAACAATCAAGTAGAGATTTCTCAGGGATGTATCCTGACACATTCGGAGCTGTTCATCTAAACTATTACATTTACCCATACATCCTAGATGTATACCTGTTGTTTTCTTAAAGTGTATATCTACATTGAAATGAATAGTGCTAAAAGGTTACCACCACTAAGAAGTGAAGGGTTCAGAATGAGTTGTTCCGTTATATAAAAAAACTGCACCCACGCCACGTGACCTTACTTTGGGCGTCTGCACTCTGAGTATATGTACTCTTCATTTCACTTATTCTAGCACGGGGAAGGAGGTATTTACATAGCTGTGATGTCACAACTTTTTATGTTTGTTGTGCCAACTTGAGAACGGTCTTCAGTTGAATCCTTACCGTGGGTGCACATGCACTTGTGTGTTTTATTAGTGCTATCCAATGACCTCATTGCCTGTGAGGGTGTTGAGGGTAAGAAGCATCATGAACTGTTGGAAGTGATTCTCTCAGGGACCATTTGCGTACAGTACTACTTGGCAACTGAGTGTGTGTGTGTGTGTGTGTGTGTGTGTGTGTGTGTGTTGAGAGGAATTGAGTAGTGGTACGGTGTTGCCATGCAGGACTCTGTTAGTCTATTCTTCCATTCTTGTTCTGAGTACAACTGATGTGGCTGTCTTCTTGTATCCCTTTGAGCTCAGGGTTCTGATAACCAGGAATGTTAATTAATACAGTTACACACGCGCACACATGCACACACACCTCGTGCACATGCACACGCACAACCCCTCTAGCCTAACGAGGAGTATCTATACAGTCATTGCTGTTTCATCAATGGCTTTAAAGGACATTTTGCCCACTATGTATTTATGATGTTCATTCATTTTCATACTACACTTACAAATTACTAATTTGGCAGGAGATGAAACCAGCAGATCAATTTTCACCAGCTACTCATTAAGTGCTACAGAAAACTTAAAAAAAAAAAGAGGGGGGGAGGGGGTGGGGGGGAGGGGTGAAGTTGGGAGTGGTGATGTAATAGGGAACTAAACTCTTAAGTTTGTTCATTCATTTTTTGTGTTTGTGTGTAGTTGAATACACTCGTGTGGAGCTGCATCCTGTTGAAGGTGTCAATGGTTCCGACTACATCAATGCTAACTATATACTGGTAAGTTGCCCCTAGCAACACAACACAAGCCATATGTCACTCCCTATATGACACAAATAGTTCGGTCTCCACCCAGACTCCTCCACCTCCTGCTTCTACATACTGTAGACTCTATCCATTGTAATGTACAACGCTTTGTCCGCTAGAAAGGAAGATATCGTTTACCTTTGTGACTAAATTTGTCTTTCTACCAGCAAATGTGTTCACGAATTCAAAACCTTAACCTCATTTTGAAAGTCAAAATCCGCTAGTGCCCCTCCCCCTTCCAGTACCGTGTTCACCATGGGATACATGTGTTGGATGACATTTGCATGGTTGTGCTTCCACAGGACAGGAGTCTTCCTGACCTTGTGGTGAATAATAAATCAAAGGTTTTAAGTCCTCTGTCCCTTGCAGATATTTCCTTTGTACGTATAAAATAGTTGACAAAATGCAGAGTATTATTCAGGTGCGATGACCATCCTTTTCCGCTTTTCCTACTGTTTCAATTCCTTAAATGTTATCTTTTTTTCCCTTTTTTTCTTTGTTGTTTACAATTGGACATAGTGTTTGTTTTTTGTTCATGCCCTCTCTCATTTTGATGTTTTGTTTCCTCTTCTATTCTCTTTTCTCCAGGGGGCAGTAGGTGAAATCTCCTACATTGCAGCCCAGGGCCCTCTGCCCAATACAGTGGAGGACTTCTGGCGGATGCTTTGGTACCACAACATTGAGGTCAGTCTCAAGCCAAGTACAGTAGAGCTCATTGCTAGAACCAAAAAAGTATATTTTTTTTAATTTCTCAACTCAACATGTTTTTTTTCCAGCTGAGTGAGTGAATGAATGAAGACGTCATGTATTTTAATTGAATGTATGTCTGAATTTCAAATTTAAATCAGTTCTCTAACCTTGCGTTTTGCTAGGTTGACAACCTCGTATTGTTGTGCTATTACTGAGCGTATCTATAGTTACTTGGCGTATTACGTGTGTAACTGGTGAATCAGTATAGAAAGTGAAATCCATTGGGTATGTTTTCCAAGTGGCCTTGGCAGCCTGTTTGTTTTTTAAAGATAGGTTCTCAGTTCCTTTTGGGAGTACTATTGGTTTGTTTTGGAGTTCACGTACAGTTCCTCTAATTTCATCTTCGTTCATCCCTGCAATTTCTTCCTTATTATTAAGTAAACTGAAGCAAGTTTGGCCAATTCATGAGAAAGAAACGTTTAGCGTGTGCATATGTACAAACATAGCAAAAGACACGATACTGTTGATTTGATTATGTGTTGTCTCTTTTTCAGCATGACTGACAAAGCAACTCAGATCTCTCTTTATTGTCTTGTTTTTCTGGGCACTTCCCATTCCCAGGCATCTGGCGGGAAACTGGCGGGAAGCTGGCGCCAAAAAATAAATAAATCAAGTTTGGTTTGTATTGTACTATGAATGGAGCTCTATGTAGTTTATATATTCCTTGTTTTTGCATTCAGTTAGTGATTGATTAGAAACATGCCACTTAGTCCTCCTTCTCTCTGTCTGTCTCCATTCCACTCTTATCTTTTTGGGGGGGGCTCAGTCGGCATGCCAACAACGGTTGGCTTCCAAAGGTTGTATTGTGCAATTAGCCCACGAGTTAAGAGGAGGAGGAGTTGCGATTTATTGATGGACAGTTGGAAAGCTGGATGGTGACACTCCCATCTTTTCTTCTTACTGCCAAGATCGTTAATCAGACTAATGACTCAGTGAATGCTGGGAATGCTATTGTATTTCCAAGCGCTGCGATACTATTTCGTCAAAAATGGCCAATACTATAGCAATGCACTCATTTTAGCCTTTTATTTTATTAACCTTCAGCGCGCATTCGCAAGTGAGTTATAGTAGTCGTCCTGATGGTCTGTCTGTCACACTCTGATTTTGGAGATTACTGACAACTCACTATTGATTTTAGGTACCAAGGAACTTACTCAAAACAACAATTAAAGACCTTTGTGCTTTTTTTTTTTTTTTGTTTTTTTTTTGTTGTTGTTATTGTTTTTTTATATTTCGGGCTGATTTTTGAGGAAACGCTAGGCTCTCAGCTCCACATAACTACTAGCTTTTGTGGGTAACGCCCCAAATAAATAATTTCTTGCTGCCTGCGGTAGTTTTACTTTAAGTTAGGAAGTTGATCAAGTGCTGGAAGTGAGAGTTTCGAGTTGAAATACCCGGTGAGTGTCTCTGACCTGTTTAGCTTCTTCTCTTATGAAAATAACATTGACATGTACTGTACCATTTTAATTGCTCGAGCTACATACATACTACGTAGTCAGGTAACTAATGTTCCAGTAAATCCCCAATTCATTGATTATATCCTCTAGTCATTGAGACTGACTATATATTTCTATATATATATATCCATAAATATCTTTAAAATAGTTCATAATACATTGTTAATACTACAGTATTAAATAGTTTATGATTATAATTAAAATTATTTTGCTGACTATACACTTGTAATAGTTTCAATCCTGAATTTCAACAGTGCCACTCTAAAACTTGGACATTTCTTGGCATTTAAATTACGTACAACAAAAATTTTAAACTCTTTCAAATGTTCCCACTAATAATTCCAGTGCGTCTTATTACTGGTATACTTTTAGTACTTGAGTTTGTTTCAAAACATTCAACATACTTCACGAAGCTTCACGTTTGCCCTGTGTTCAAGCGTGTTTTGTGTTCTCCCCAGGTTGTCGTCATGGCGTGCAGAGAAGTTGAGATGGGCAAGAAGAAGTGTGAGATGTACTGGCCCGTGGTGCAGAGGAGCATGCAGCATGGCGCCATCACTATCACCACGGTAAACACATAGTCAATGCCTGACGTGTGGGTTATAGATGATATACTGTATATGCAGTGCAGGGATTTTTTAAAGGCTTTTTAGGGAGGCCTTTTGTCTTTCCCCCTAAATTGGTTTTGCCCCCCCCCCCAAAAAAAAATACGGTGACTGTCATGATCATATTTGCCTCCAATTTTTCATCAATTATTTCAAGGGAGCAAGACACCTCCCTGAAATTTCAAAAAAAATGTTTATTTGACGTGAAGTATCATCTGATTTGAGAAATTTTCATCTTTGCCCTGCTTATGACAACAACTTATTACTTAAATAATTGTTGTTGTTGTTTTACTGAAATTTGACACTCTTAAAATTTATTAGCATTTCATACCAAGAAGCATTAAGCAACTATTCATTTGAGTTGTCTAAAAAAATATTTTGTGATTTATTTTTTACCACTATAATGCTAATTCATGTCCCTACACCTCAATTTAAAAAAAATGGATGCTTTTCCTACCATTATAATGCTGTAGGTATGCTTTAACTTAACCTCTCCTTTCCTTTTGACTCGCAATTTTTCTTTAAAACACGCAAAAAAAAAAAAAAAGTTTTAACATTTTATGGTTTTCTCTTTGCCCTACTCTACTCTATTTCAGCCATGTATGTACCAAATGGACCAATACTACATACTTACATACATACATACTAGTGTCACAGTCTGTCATTTCTAGCCTACTACCTTTGAGGTTCCCTGTGTTTGTTGTCCGGGCCACAGTTGTTAATAGCAACACCATCTCCAATGTGAAAATGTCAGCTTGCAGGGATCTGTCAACATATACATACATACATACATACATACATACATACATACATACATACGTGTGTACATATGTATGTACAATTACACACCAGCCATTGGTTGTGTTTGTATTCAATATGACACAGTTTTCTGTTTGGGGGATTTGAAGACGCATGGAAAACTTGAGTCTAGTGGTCATGGTTTGAGAATGGAAATAAAATGTGGAGGAATGGAATGGTTTCACACACTACCCGAGTTAGAAAGTTGTGTGTCGGGTGACCTTTCACTTGATGGTGTGTCTATGCATACTGTGTATATGTCACCTGATGTTTGCCATGGCGATGACCTGTTTAGCTCATGCTCAGTTGCTCAGTGTTTGCTTTCAGAGAGAGAGAGGAGGTTCTGAGGTGGTGTGTGTGTGTGCGCATGTTTAATGGGTATAACTCACTGTGTGTACACATGTATGTGTGTGTGTGTTTACATGTGTGTGTGTGTGTGTTTGATTTAATCTAGTGTTTGTTTCAGTGGTAAAGATCAACATTTACAAATTACTAACATTGAGAGCCTCTTCTGTTTCAGTGATAAGAAGTTCTAAATATGCAGCTGCTTCAGTGCACTTGAATTTGTTTTGATTGGTGGTGCATCTTTATTTTAAATTTTGTTGTTTTTGTTGTTTTCATTTTTTCATTTTTTTTTTCATTTTTTCTTTTTTCATTTTTTTTCATTTTTTCATTTTTTTTTCTTTTTTTTCTTTTTTGTTTTGTTTTGTTTACTCTGCTGTTGACATGGTATTATTTTTTCTTGTTGTTTTGCTGTTGTAGGTCAAAGAAGAAAATATTTCAAATGATTTTGTCGTAAGAGACTTCTCACTGGAATGTCAAGGGGTAAGGTCAGGTCAGGGGGTGTGGCTTATAAAATACCTTCAGAAGGTAATCAACTTTGACGCTTTGCGACACAAATTAAAATGATGATGCAAATGTGAATAACTTTTAGACTGCTTGATAGTATGCATTAATAGTTCCTAGCACTAGAGGCGCTTTACCGGGCATGTCTACTGCAGGGCTTCATACAGAAAACAAATTTAGGAGGAGCAGGAACAGCTTTCTTAAATTTTTGGAGGGGCAAAGGAAAATAATACTGAGACATGGAGACCCTTGTAGTACATAATACTGACACATAGAGACCCTTGTAGTACATAATACTGACACATGGAGACCCTTGTAGTACATAATACTGACACATGGAGACCCTTGTAGTACATAATACTGACACATGGAGACCCTTGTAGTACATAATACTGACACATAGAGACCCTTGTAGTACATATACTGACACATAGAGACCCTTGTAGTACATAATACTGACACATGGAGACCCTTGTAGTACATAATACTGACACATGGAGACCCTTGTAGTACATAATACTGACACATAGAGACCCTTGTAGTACATAATACTGACACATAGAGACCCTTGTAGTACATAATACTGACACATAGAGACCCTTGTAGTACATAATACTGACACATAGAGACCCTTGTAGTACATAATACTGACACATAGAGACCCTTGTAGTACATAATACTGACACATAGAGACCCCTGTAGTACATAATACACATAGAGACCCTTGTAGTACATAATACTGACACATAGAGACCCTTGTAGTACATAATACTTGTGACACACCCTTGTAGTACATAATACTGACACATGGAGACCCTTGTAGTACATAATACTGACACATAGAGACCCTTGTAGTACATAATACTGACACATGGAGACCCCTGTAGTACATAATACTGACACATAGAGACCCTTGTAGTACATAATACTGACACATGGAGACCCTTGTAGTACATAATACTGACACATGGAGACCCTTGTAGTACATAATACTGACACATGGAGACCCTTGTAGTACATAATACTGACACATAGAGACCCTTGTAGTACATAATACTGACACATGGAGACCCCTGTAGTACATAATACTGACACATAGAGACCCTTGTAGTACATAATACTGACACATGGAGACCCTTGTAGTACATAATACTGACACATAGAGACCCTTGTAGTACATAATACTGACACATAGAGACCCTTGTAGTACATAATACTGACACATAGAGACCCTTGTAGTACATAATACTGACACATAGAGACCCTTGTAGTACGTAATAAGATGCAACAGTAAGCTGGTTCCAAGCTGCATCACTTGGCAGGTTTTGTTTTAATTTGGTATCTTTGTAATAGTCACAGTGCCAGTAATTTGAAGGTCCTGACTTAAAATGTTATATTATTTGATTGGTTTGGTAATTGCAGGAGACGCAAAGTATCCGTCAGTATCACTACAACGCATGGCCAGACCACGGCAAACCTAACTCTCCCGACCCCATCATCAGGATGATAGAGATGATCAACGACTTCAGAAAGAGGAACGATGTGCCTTTGGTGGTGCACTGCAGGTGAGACTGACGTGGGCACGGAAGGAGTGTATGTGTGCATGGGTATATGTGCTTGTGTGTGTGTGTGTGTATTGTGTTTGAAGGAGGGGGGAAAGGAAAAAATTATTGAAGGATAATTTTTATACAATACTGTGTGATACGCAATCTGTTAGCTGCTTCACAAGCAACACTTTCTATTTGTTTCGCCGCCACTGTGGCACAGTTGCAAGGTGAACATCAGTAGCAAGCTCATCTGTAGTTGTATAGATTTAAAAAAAAAAAATATGGCTTGCAGAGAAATGTGGGAGCTACCGCTGGGGGGAAAAATCAGTAAAGTAGCTCTTTTGGCTATTTCAGAATTACTCCAAATAGAAACCTGTGTGCAGAGCTGTATCTCAGTCCCAGGCTAGTCTTCATTCTTCAAACTTGGCTTGCTGGAGTCCTCTGTTAGTGCCCATTCCACCTGTAGCAACAAGTAAGCCCACAGTAGACAGAAAAAGAAAGAAAGCTCAATTAACATAGCAAAAACAGTTAATTTGTGGTTATGCACTTCGGTTTCTGGTACCAGGCCACGCTTAATACTGAACCACTTCCCTTCATGGCTGGTTGTCTGAAAGGAGTACAGTAGGAGACAAAATAAAGTTCCGGATTCAGTTTCATAGTATGGCCGTAAAACGGTAGTCTTTTTTACCGTAGTTTTTACCGTTGTGTTCCGTACCGTTTTGATTAAACGGCCGACACCATATACTAAAACGGTAATAATAAAAACGGTTAAGCTTTCCTGTCAATTCATTAATATTTTCTAGCTAGATGCTCACCTCACTTGGTAGTGTGTTATGACATGTCACTTGAAAGCCAGTGATAAGGTACAGTATTTGTATATTTATCTTTTGTTCCCAATTCCCAGTTGCTCCTTCCTCCTAGCTATCTGTGGAGGGAGTTGTACTGTCAGTCACTTGTTTGTGCACTAACAGCTGTGACTGAATTGTGTAGAAAACATATCACTGCAGTGGTGGGCAATGGATGTGTTACATATACACATACCCTGCACACACCTTACACTACAATACTTCACCCGATTAACCTTTACATATTTGACATACCTTACATACGCACGACACTCCACCCTGTAACCCTATTCATATTGGAACTTAGACTTTGTGTGTGTGTGTGTGTGTGTGTGTGTGTGCATGTGACTACTTTTTCTGGTAAAGGGTCAATACTGTTTCAAGTATTTTTTGAAGGTGCACGCTTGTTTTAGTAGTGGTTGTTTTTGTGTGTCTGTATTACAGTGCTGGTTGTGGTAGGACTGGCACTCTCATTGGAATAGACATTGCCCGCACTCAGCTGCTGTCTAAGGTGAGGCATGTGGAAAGTGAGAGTTTGACTCGATTGTTTGTGGTATGTACGTGTGTGTGTGTGTTTGCCACGTGGTGTGTATGTGTGTTTGTTTATCATGTTGCGTGTGATTGGTATGGATGTACATGCAGGTGTGAGTATTTGTTAATGTGGAGTGTGATTTTGTGAGTGTGTTTATTTGAGTGGTGCGTGTTTGCTAGATCTGGTGAATTATCTTCAGCTTCATGCTATCAAATACGTTATCACGATACACCCATCTCTCCCTCTCTCTCCCCTCTCTCTTGTCTTGCAGAATGTTCCGGAAGACTTCTCTGTGTACAAGATAGTGGAGAAGATGCGGCAGCAGCGCCCGGCCATGGTGCAGGCTAAGGACCAGTACTCGTTTGTCTACATGGCCATAGCAGAGCTGTCTCGCAGAGCCTTGGGACAGAATCCCACCATTCCTCCCAAACCCATTGCGGTATGCTGTGGGAGGCTTTGTTTGTAAAGGGGGAGGGGTTTTGGTTGCTGTTTTAGTATCAGCCACCACCGAGTGAAGGTTACAATGATTATAGACGCCTTTCCCTTAAATGTTCTATCAATTGGGTATTTTCTGAATGTACACAGTCTTGGTGCATGCAATTGTTACATACCTTATCTAGTCCTTTACGTGTGACCACCTTTTACCTGTTGGTGTCAAACTCTAAGCTGTACAATGACGTTGTGATCCTGCATACTGGAATACAACTTCATGTCATTGTTTGTATGCCAGAAGGATTGTTGACACCTGGGTAGGTGCGGATAGTACAATGTGTTAGGATTAAGAATTCATTGTCACGATGGGAATGAATGAATGAGTGAATGAATGATTGAATGAATGAGAATGAGTGATAAAATGAATGAATGATTGAATGAATGATTGAATGAATGAATGATTGAGTGAATGAATGAGTGAATGAATGATTGAGTGAATGAATGAGTGAATGAATGGAATGGAATAGAGCTGTGTGTGCCAGATCAGACATACATAAAAGCATACATGAAAGCCCCATGGGAAAGCAGGAACAAAGCTACATCATGATGTTCTGATGCCAGTTTGGAAAACATAGAAACTTAAAGAGGCTTATCACCTCATTATTTACAGCATTATTATACTCATTCATCAGTTGTTTATACTTCTAAAGAAAATTTGCTGTTTGCCATATTTGGTCATATTTCAACAAGAACCACACATATACTATTTTTGAGTTATGAATTATGGCTGGCCAGGGATGAATCCATGTGAGGAGACAGGGAGCATGCGCATTAGCTGTTTTTGTTAGATATTATTAGGGATGTACAGAGAACAGACAATTTTATGAATTAATGCCCAAATGATCCAATCCGTTACTCATAGGCTGATTGAATGCCTAAGTTTTGATTTACTGTATATTTGGACCCCTTCCTCCTTCCTGCCTTTAGTGCTGGAATTGCCACCAGTAAATACTATGACTTATCCTGCAATTGCATATTCCTTTCTCTCCACAATCTTGTAGTTAAAAAAAAAATATATATATATATATATATTTATTGCACCTTTTATATTTTTAATTGAATATTTCCGCATCACGCGAGCGTTCTGTATTCTCCCATATTGTACGGTTTATATTGTACGGTACACTACGCATGCGCGTAGCGAGTAAAATCAATGAAAATTGAATTGTAACCGGTTGAGAAAAAATATCAAGGCAGCAATAAATCACTTATCACACTCGTCGTACAATATGGGAATGATATTTTACTCTCACGCCACATTTTCACTCGCCTTTGGCTCGTGAAAATATTTTGCGTGCTCGTAAAATATTTTCCCATATTGTACTCTGACTCGTGCTATAAGTATTATATATATATAATATATATTGTTTGTTTGTTTGTTTTTCAGAAACCAGTACCTGCAGCTCCAAAATTGGTAAGTGGTGGTCATTTACTGTACAGTGTACGTGTGTTTGTATGTGCACATTCCATAAGTGCATTAAATACGTGCAGTAGGTGCCTAATTAAGCTCCGGATTCTGTATAGTAGTACGGTTATAAAATGGTAGATTTTTACCGTATTTATTACGCATTACATGCCGTACTGTTTTGACTCAACAGCAAACGCTGGAAACAATTAAAATTTTCTGTCGATTCATTACTATTTTCTAGCTAGAGACCCTTCCATCGCTATCTCAGCAAGTTACGGCCTTTTATAACTGGTATAGGTTAGTTAGTGCAAAACAACTTGTACTAACAATCAGACTTCTTCAATAAAGCTGCTATGAATTCTCTAGGCTTGTAGTCTCAGAAGTAAACAAACAATCAGAACATTTTATTATGTAAACGATTGCTTATATTTTATAGAAGCAAGGCATGTGGTAATGAGAAAAATAAAAATGGTAACGGGTCAAACAGAACATATTGTGTACCATCCCCCCCTCCCAATTTTTTTAAATTGTGCGACAACTGTTCCATGGAATGGAATTTTGAACTTTTTCTGGCGCCTACTGTACATTATGTGTTTGTGCTGATGTTAATGCGCGTAAGCACTTGTCTGGTGTGTGAATTTTATGAAATGCAGTTAATTTATCTATTACCAAAGTGCTGGAATTGGAATACATATATTTCAGCCATAATTATTAAAAGGTGGAGTGGCGTGTATGTTAAAAAATACTCACAACTGTCTTAAATAGAAAATAATTTGCATATTTTATTCTGAAGCTGCGAGATTATTTTATGATGTCATGATGTGCTGTAGTCTTACATGAATATTGATACGAACAACCCTGGAAGTTCTGGCAGTCACGCCCCCACACCATCTTCGGCTTCTACGTCAGCAGCAACCAAGAAGGTCCTGCCCCCACTCCCCCAGAAACAGTCTCCCACAACAGAGGAACACTTGTATCAGAACATTTCTCCTTCGACGTCATCCTCTGCTCTAGCTGCAGCCGCAAAGGACGTACTGGCAGAGCAACCACACCCATCTAACAACCATCCATCGGTGTCACCACGCCCTTCAGGCGTGCAGCGCAACGTCTCCAGTAGCACGCCCTTCTCCAGCGGCAACAGCAGCACAAGCAACCATTCCTCGGCACTTACCGTAGATAGAGCTAAGGAGGAGGACAAGCCAGCTCAGTCCCATCCCATGCCTAAACCTCGGTCCAGGTCCAAGAAAGTAACCAACTCTTCTTCTTCGTCCTCTTCTACTTCCACCTCTGCCATTCCCCCTGCATCCCCGGCTGTTCAACCTCCTTCAACGCTTGCTAAACCGCTGCCGGTACTTCCCCCAACCAATCGCCAGCCTCCCACGGCAACCAAACTGGCACCTCCGGGTGTTACCCCAAGGGTCAAAGGTCCGTCTGGGTCAGACGCTCTCCCTCCACTGAACGAAAAGCCTCCGAAACTTCCAAATAGGTTGGATGTATCTCCTCCTGTTTCCCCCTCACACCTGGTTGTGAGTGGGAAGGACCAGGCTACGGTGCAACACTTGAAAGATGAGGACGAGTTTGGGTACGGGCTCATTAATGTAGCCGATTCCAAGCCTCCTGTGCCCAAAAGTCCGAGACCTCCCAGGACAGAACCAGCAAAGACTAGTTTAATGGATACAGTAAGTGCTACACATTTCCTTATGCACCTTATATAGTGTATACAATTCAACAGGTAGAACCCATTTCTAATGTTATCACTGTATGTGAAACTCCCATTGTGCTGGGTCTGGTTCCTATCATATACAGATGTAGCCGGTTTCTGAAAATGAACCTAATTAGTAAAGCTTAATCTTTTCATTCCGACTGCTTTTTGTGGTTTGGGTGAAGCTGCATTACATGTGTACAGTCAAGAGTGGACTGTGCTATAGAGACGCGTATGGACTGTGAAGGATGTGGAAAAATCACTCAATTTAGCTATACTAAATAATGCAAATAAAAAATATTTGAGCACATCAACTACTAGGTCACATATATACAGTAGAATGTCAGCTATCCAAACACTTTGGGATTGAGAGGTGTTTGGATAACTGAAATGCTCACAAAACTGAAAAATGTAATAAAAAAAAAGTCAATAATGAAGGGGTGTGCCTAGCATTTTGTTCGCGTCTGCATGTGCTACTGTTATATTTGGGGTGTTCAGTTGGCACTCTTTAAGTGCTACTGTTATATTTGGGGTGTTCAGTTTGGCACTCTTTAAGTGCTACTGTTATATTTGGGGTGTTCAGTTTGGCACTCTTTAATGTTTAAAATACATACAAAGCTATAATTACAACAATGTACTAATCTTCATGGATACATACAGAGCAGGATAATTAATTATGTAAGGTACGATCAATGAGATCATGCACGTGAGACTAGCTACAGTATGTATAGGTAAGCAAATTATACTTACAAGTTCAGATATCCGAACTTCAATAATCTGATCATTTCAGCTAGTAGCTGGTATAGAATTAAGGTCATGATCACATTCATTCATTCTGTCTCGTTTCATTTAGTTCCGAAACATCCTTGGTGATGAAATTGTTCAAACTGTCGAGGAAGATGAGGCCCCGCCTCCTCTCCCTCCTTTCAACCCCGAATCTCCTAAGAAAACTTCCTCGTCATCTCGGCCTCTTCCGAGCGTGCCGGCCATCGTAGCCGAGCCATTAACAGCCTCGTTGGACAACGATGATGCTCCCCCTGAAGTGCCGTGCAGGACCGACGCCAGACTGGAGCTGAATGATGACATAACCTACGAGATGCCTGGGGCAATACCCAGTGGGGGCAAGGGCAGCCCAGGAGGGATTTCTGTCACCAACTATGACCAGCCCGTGCCATGTGAGTTTAGATGATGTGTGAAATAGCCTCGAAAGAGAGGTTACTTCAGCAAACATGCGTGCGTGCATGCAAGCGTTAGTGAATTGTGTAATATGATTCGCTTTTAGGTACATAGCACAGCTTGAAATATTAGTCTGAGTAAATCTTAACATCCACTAAATTTGAAACTGTGACGATGAAACTTTAGAATTGTAATAGTCAGATATGCCCAGCTTGTTTCAGTGGTGTGAAATGTTGGGATTGGTTATGTACTGTACTATTGATGGCATAGGAGCATGAGTTTTCTGTGAGCCACAAAATATCACATGAAACAGCGTACTGTATGTATTAACCATTTGCTTGTTGTTGTTTTTAATACCAAATTTAGTTACAAGTTAAAGTGCTATTGCAATTGTTTATCACACACTGCACAAGTTGAGGCGTTTATTGATTCTTGTAGTAAGCATACGTGCAGTTCGTTAAGAAATTGTATGTTATATTGTTATTTTGATGCTGAACTTTGCAATAATTATAATTGCCCCCCTCCCCCTCCTCTTTTCTTTCCCGTCCTCCTCAATACCATTCATCAGCCTCCAAGTCTCACACTGCATCAGGTCCACTTCACTTGCATAGATCTCCTCCTCCTCCGTCATCGTCCCAGTCGTCTCTGTCCAACCCTTCCACCTTCAACCGTGGCAGCAACCACAGCTCCTCCCATATGGGGAGCAAGGGCGGTAACAAGCTCAGCAGCATCTTCAGCAAACTGAATAAAAAGGTTTGTTACTGAGGGAATGGCGGAATTGTAAAATTTAGCCCAGTAGAATAGGCAAGGTGTCATACAGGAATTATTGGGAGGAATCTCACAGTTTTTCTAGTTGTTTCTTTTGAATAAATTCATTATACTTGTCTCCAAGAAAGTCTTGACTTTGCTCTCAGTCTGAGACGTATCTCCATTCTAGATTTCGGCTCTATGCTGCAGTGCTGTCTGTAGTTAGCTTGATAGGGACAGGAGAATGTACCGTGTTCTTTATTAGGAGAAAGGTCCATCAAAGGATTTTAAACAAGACAAAAATGAAGAAGAATTTAGAGTTGTGAGATGTGACTTTGTTTATGGCTTCATCGTGGTCCTTGTCCTTGCATTTGCTTCTGCTAATTGTTCAATACTGTACATTCAAGAGCATATGATAATGACCTCTAGTTGTTGCTTGGTATAGCTTGCTTGATAGATGTGTTTGTGTGGGCACAGCTATAGTTATTTCAGTCTCTTTTGTAGTGAAGTCTCCCTTTTCATAGCAAGTCTTTCTTAGCAAGGTTCATAAAGCTGGTGAATATATTAAACAATGGAATGGATATTGTGAAAGTGAAAAAAGTGAATGAATCTTGAGTGAGGGTCTACTGGGTTAGAACAACTTTGTGTTCTTGCTACCTGAGGCCATGAATTCGCTGGGAAGGTTTATAGAGCAGATTTATTGTTGTTATTTGTAGCCGGACAACAAGAAAAAAAGTGGCTCGTCTATTGAAGACCTCACTTCGTCTACTACTGTGCCCAGTGAGTCACATGCATGTCACATGTCACATGTCACATAGACATGGCAAGATCATTCCCAAATTAACTGTAATACCGGAATTATTTAATGTCTTTTTTTTTTTTTTTTTTTTTTTTTTTTTTTTTTTTTTTAGGACCAGTATCTTCGTCTAAAAGTTCTTCCCAGTCCAGTCTTGAGAAAAACATTGACGAAAAATATAGATTTCCTGGTCCACTAGGTAAGTGAAAAGTTCCGTACATTCTTAAAAATTGTGAAGATGGAAGTGGGAAATACATACATGGCAAGTAACATTCCGTTATATGATGGAGTTTAACTTTAGTTGATTTGCTCTTGCCTTTCTTTTCATTTTACTAGAAATTGATTCGTTCTTTCCTCTTTTATCTTAGGCTATGGCATCCGGCTTGATAGGCCTGCTGGACCTAGAGAAGAACCACACCATTGGAAAAGTGTTTCTATCCCAAGTGCCATTAAAGTCACGTGATTGTCATATGACAAGGACACATCTAGCAAAACTATTCATGTCATCGTTGATTTTTTTAAATTTACATTTTAGTAGTAATTGTGTTATTTTTATTTTGTGTTATTATTGATTCAGCATCAGCATCATTATTTTTATGTATTTTTATAGCACCTGGATAGATATTCACTTATATTTAAGGATTTTAATTACATCCAAATTTTGAGACAATATACATTGAGGACTCCACTATCCATGTGTGTGTGTGTGTGTGTGTGTGTGTGTGTGTGTGTGTGCATGTGTGTGTGTGTGTAAATTGGTATAAACAATAACTGGTGTAATTTGAACCAACAAGAATTTCAGGTTTCATGAAATCCACAAGTGGAAATCATGCCAGCTATGAATGATGAATGGTCCAGGGGAATGAAAGAATGTTATTTAGAGTTCTGTGCTTCACAAACTACTTCTCAAATAGTTTACGTCAGGTTGGTCCAGTGGTGTTACTAGCTTAATGGCAGGGCATATTGCATGTGAATCTGCAGGAGAGCCTGTTGTACATTGACAGTATATGCCTGTGAATAATGGCGGCTCATTAGAGTTTTCAGGGGGCGCTCTACTACTGTATTGCGTCTTAGAGGTAGTGAATCCTCTCCTCCAAACAGTACTTCAGAAACTGTCAGAATAGGCTAGACTAAGTATTTGCTTTATTGGGCAGTTTAGTGGTGTTTTTAGAGCTGCTTCATCACTAACCTGGGCATTCCCTGACAGTTTCAGTGAACAACAGTGAAAGGCAGGGGCTAGTTTCTTGTGTATCTACAGTAGCCAATGGTTCCACCATACAGTTTCAGGTACTACTTGTGCACCAGAGTTGCTCTTAGAAGATGAAAACTTAGTACTAAATGTGTCGAAAAGAAGAGCAAACTAAGTATCAACGATAAGTCAGGGTGCTTTTTTTTGAGGCAATGATGAGGCACAAGACCCTTTACATTTGAGCTAAATACTATGTACAATAGCTTCTACATTCATGTGTATCTGTTTATTTCTGCTCTTGTGTAGGGACCTGTGTTTGCAATGTAACTTGTGCTCCATTTTCTTCTGTTGCAGGCATTATCAGCTGGAATAACTTGTGTTGCGGTTTTCCGCAATTATCTAAGAAGTGAAATGGTCAATCTTCAAAAAATCATTACTTACTCTCACTATTTTTTTTTACCGAAATGTTTTATATCATCCGAAAGCTTTTTTTCTACTCTTGAAACTGAACTACCGACTTTTTTTTTTTTTTTGGTTGTGTTATTCATGTTTTTTTTTTCCAAATTTTCATCAAAAACAGCCTTTTTTTTTTTTACAAAAAATAATAAATTTTTTTAAAAAGAAAATTCTGGTAGTACACTTCGTAAACAAAAGAATGTGTGTGTGAAGTTTGAAGTCTTGATGTTGAAGTAGGAGGGGTTTAGTTTTGCAGGGGTGGGTAAGGGTTTTCTTGACGTTGACGCCTTTGGTGGGTGTGGTTTTCTGCCAATATTTTTAGCTCATTTTGAAGAGCTTCAGATGGGTAATATTTTGAGCTTAGAGTGAAAAAATAAATAAATGCATAGTAAAGTTATGACCAAAAAAATGTAAAATGTGTTTTTTTTTGTTATGGTAAGTGGTTGCCAAGGCCTGATGCCCTGAGTTTGAGCCCTATACTCTGCCCACCCAGCCCCACTATTTCATCCAGCTGTAATTGGGTACCTGGCATTGGCTGGTGTGCAAATTCAAGGCCTTTTCTCATGAAACAGCAATGGTCCAGGTGGGACTTTGGGTGCCCACACCACTTGCTGTGAGGAAACCTGTTCTCCTGTGAGTTTAGTCGGTTCCAGAAGACCTGCTTGCATGGCTTATAGTGCCTACTTGTGCTCAGGCATCCTGGCTCTGCCAGGTGCACATGACCATAAGCTTTATCTAATAAGTGCTATAACAATATGCCTGGAATTAATTAGTTGCAGCAAGCGAATATGTATGTATGTATGTATATATGGATGTATGTATGTATGTATGTATGCATGAATATGATGTATGTATGTATGCATGTATGTTTATATGTATGATGTATGTATGTATGTATGTTTGCATGCATGCATGTATGTATGTATGTATGTATGATGTATGTATGATGTATGTATGTATGTATGTTTGCATGCATGTATGTATGTATGCATGTATGTATGTATGCATGTATGTTTATATGTATGATGTATGTATGTATGTATGTTTGCATGCATGTATGTATGTATGTATGTTTGCATGCATGTATGTATGTATGTATGCATGTATGTATGTATGCATGTATGTTTATATGTATGATGTATGTATGTTTGCATGCATGTATGTACGTATGTAAGTATGCATGCATGTAAGTATGTATGTATGTATGCACATATGTATGTATGTATGTATGTTTACATGCATGTAAGTATGTATGTATGTATATGCATGCATGTATGTATGTATGTATGTATGCATGTAAATTTGCATTCAGGTATAAAAGCTACAAAGACTTACACAAGATTGCAGTAGCTCTTTACGTAATTAGTTCAAGATGGTACAAACTCAGACAAGACTTAATGGAGGTTATGCAGGAATGTGGTTTGGGTAACACAGCAGAAGATAAAACTTAGAAAAAAAAAATGGAAGTGTTACAAAGTCCCATTATAGATATGCTGATAATAAATTGAGCATGAAACTTTGAATCTCAAATTTGTACCAGCAGCTAATTATTGTTGTCATCAAACACTTGCTGCAGAAGTTATGGACAAGTATGTGTGTGTGTTTGTATGCGTAAAATCTAACAAGTTTGATTCCGAGTGTGCATTATTAAACGACTATAATGAAGTGGGATTGTGGAAACTTAGGGAATAATTAAGATGATGTACTTGCTGTGTTGTCTCATATATCCACAAATTTAGCCTCTCCTCCCTCCACCTCCCTCATCCCTTCTTTAAATAGTACATGTCCAGCTATATTTCATAGCAGCATATCGCACTGACTGACCAATCAAATTACTAGATGAATATTTTAAAAAATCATTGTTTTAATGTATCAGACCAGCACTTATACCCCATGACAAGGTTTCTGTGTTGGTAATCATGACAACAAGGAGATAGGAAGATGATAAACATTGAGGACAAAACTTACACACATACAGTTCACTAAATATTAGTATCCAGCGGACACTTCCCGTGGGTTTAAGTACCCGCTATCATAAAAAATTAGTGAAATAAATAGAAAGATGAGAAGGTTTTATTTGAGATTTCTGTCACAGCTCCCATAATGGTTAAATTAGCGTCATCCACCACCATATTCATAGCTGTTGTCTTCTAGACCTTTATACACCTTGCCTTCCTTGCTGTCCATCCTGCGCTCTTGGTTTTCTGACAGACCACACCTTCTGGAAGAGGTATCAGACTTGACATCAGGATCTTTCTCACCAACACCCAAACAGTCCTTTATTTTCTTGCCTATCCAGCAAACTAGAAAAGCAATAAACAATAGTTAAGACTACATATTTCAATTAAACTAGTTACAGTCTTACAAGATGTTATTAATCAGCACATAGTAGTCTCAGCGAAAGCAGATCGAAGTCGAAAGATTTGTTCGCAAGGGTACAAATTGTCAAATTACTCACACTCACTATTACAGTACACTGCTAGGATACACTGCTCATCAATTGTTTATCGCCACACCCGACCCATCATAGTATAATGATGACGCAATACTGTATGACGTAATGCGCCTAGCTGCACGAACTTTATTTTAGGTAAGGGACAACTTGAGCGCGGACAAAAAAAATGGCATGGACTAAGCAGCAGTCAAGGCCAAGGGGAAAGAAAATTAGCTGCTTCAACTGCAACCAGGAAGGTCACTTTATAAAGGATTGCCCGAACCCTAGACCCGGAAGTATCCCGGAAAGGAAGAAGTTAGTATGTTTTCTCTGCAATCAGGAAGGTCATTTTAAACAAGATTGTCGAAGTAAGTCCAGAGGTCCTCAGCCTGCGAATGACCAGCGTTTGTGCTTTATCTGCAAAACCAGCCCGGACATTTCAAGCAAGACTGTCCTAAAAGGAATGCAAGACCAGCCCAAGACTTCAATGACAGGGTGTGCTTTCAATGCAATCAAACTGGTCACTTCGTTAAAGACTGCCCAGAAAAGGAACCAGTCATTATTGCTGAAAAACCTCAGCAGCTTTGCTATTTGTGCAATAACCCAGGCCACCTCAAACAAGATTGCCCCAATAAGAAAGAAAGTCAGGCGTCCAAAATTCAGTGTTACCATTGTGACAAATTAGGCCATGTCAAGAGAGATTGCCCTGAGTTGCCAAATGATTACAGGTCCTCCCCTGTTCGTGAAACTGGTACACGAAAGAGAATAAATGAGAAGGATAAGGCCACAATGTCTGCTGAGGAACACTGGCCAGTTCTTTCAAAGGAGCCTGAAGTTAAGAGCAAATTCAATCAGCCTATTTTATCTACCGGTCCTTCATCAGGAGTAAACCCTGCCGCTTCATCACCTTCGGAAAAGGCGAACACTACTCAGACTAATGGCATGGAAAGTAATCACATGAACAGCAGAGTCGGCTATGACAGGAGAGACATGAGAGAGACCAGAGCTCCTTTCCCACCTTTCATTGACACTCACTGCCACTTGGAGTACGTCTTTGAGCGATATAATCATACTGGAACTTTCTCAGACTTCATGAAGGACTGGAGATATCCCGCTAACTTTGACGGCTGCATTGCATCCTTCTGTGACCCAGCTGCTTTCAGTTCCTTCGGCATGTGGTCGGACCTCTTGGCCGAATCAAGTAAGAAAGTTTGGGCAGCGTTTGGGATCCACCCACACAATGCTGATTCAGCATCAGCATCATTATTTTTATGTGTAATTTGAACCAACAAGAATTTCAGGTTTCATGAAATCCACAAGTGGAAATCATGCCAGCTATGAATGATGAATGGTCCAGGGGAATGAGAAAGAATGTTATTTAGAGTTCTGTGCTTCACAAACTACTTCTCAAATAGTTTACGTCAGGTTGGTCCAGTGATGTTACTAGCTTAATGGCAGGGCATATTGCATGTGAATCTGCAGGAGAGCCTGTTGTACATTGACAGTATATGCCTGTGAATAATGGCGGCTCATTAGAGTTTTCAGGGGGCGCTCTACTACTGTATTGCGTCTTAGAGGTAGTGAATCCTCTCCTCCAAACAGTACTTCAGAAACTGTCAGAATAGGCTAGACTAAGTATTTGCTTTATTGGGCAGTTTAGTGGTGTTTTTAGAGCTGCTTCATCACTAACCTGGGCATTCCCTGACAGTTTCAGTGAACAACAGTGAAAGGCAGGGGCTAGTTTCTTGTGTATCTACAGTAGCCAATGGTTCCACCATACAGTTTCAGGTACTACTTGTGCACCAGAGTTGCTCTTAGAAGATGAAAACTTAGTACTAAATGTGTCGAAAAGAAGAGCAAACTAAGTATCAACGATAAGTCAGGGTGCTTTTTTTGAGGCAATGATGAGGCACAAGACCCTTTACATTTGAGCTAAATACTATGTACAATAGCTTCTACATTCATGTGTATCTGTTTATTTCTGCTCTTGTGTAGGGACCTGTGTTTACAATGTAACTTGTGCTCCATTTTCTTCTATTGCAGGCATTATCAGCTGGAATAACTTGTGTTGCGGTTTTCCGCAATTATCTAAGAAGTGAAATGGTCAATCTTCAAAAAAATTATTACTTACTCTCACTATTTTTTTTTTACCGAAATATTTTATATCATCTGAAAGCTCTTTTTCTACTCTTGAAACTGAACTATACCAACTTTTTTTTGGTTGTGTTATTCATGTTTTTTTTCCAAATTTTCATCAAAAACAGCCGTTTTTTTTTTTTTTTTAAATAATAAAAAATTTTTAAAAAATTCTGGTAGTACACTTCGTAAACAAGATATTAAAGAATGTGTGTGTGAAGTTTGAAGTCTTGATGTTAAAGTAGGAGGGGTTTAGTTTTGCAGGGGTGGGTAAGGGTTTTCTTGACGTTGATGCCTTTGGTGGGTGTGGTTTTCTGCCAATATTTTAGCTCATTTTGAAGAGCTTCAGATGGGTAATATTTTGAGCTTAAAGTGAAAATATATATATATGCAGGATGCCTGAGCACAAGTAGGCACTATGAGCCATGCAAGCAGGTCTTCTGGAACCGACTAAACTCACAGGAGAACAGGCCTTTCCTCGTGGTGTAGGCACCCAAAGTCCCACCTGGACCATTGCTGTTTCATGAGAAAAGGCCTTGAATTTGCACACCAGCCAATGCCAGGTACCCAATTACAGCTGGATGAAATAGTGGGGCTGGGTGGGAGGCAGAGCAAGAAAATTGCCAGAGTATAGGGCTCAAACTCAGGGCATCAGGCCTTGGACACAACCACTTACCATACCAAAAAAAAAACAAAAAAAACACATTTTACATTTTTTGTCATAACTTTACTATGGCTCTGCCAGGTGCACATGACCATAAGCTTTATCTAATAAGTGCTATAACAATATGCCTGTGAATTAATTAGTTGCAGCAAGCGAATATGTATGATGTATGTATGTATGTATGTTTGCATGCATGTATGTATGTATGTGTGTATGTATGTTTGCATGCATGTAAGTATGTATGTATGTATGCATGTGTGTATGTTTTTGTAAATTTGCATTCAGGTATAAAAGCTACAAAGACTTACACAAGATTGCAGTAGCTCTTCACGTAATTAGTTCAAGATGGTATATACAAACTCAGACAAGACTAATGGAGGTTATGCAGGAATGTGGTTTGGGTACACAGCAGAAGATAAAACTTGGAGAAAAAAATTGGAAGTCCCATTATAGGATAATAAATTGAGCATGAAACTTAAATTTGTACCAGCAGCTAATTCTTGTTGTCATCAAACACTTGCTGCAGAAGTTATGGACAAGTGTGTTTGTGTGTTTGTATGCGTACAATCTAACAAGTTTGATTCCGAGTGTATAACATTATTAAACGACTATAATGAAGTGGGATTGTGGAAACTTAGAGAATAATAAAGATGTACTTGCTGTGTTCTTTCATATTTCCACAAATTTAGCCTCTCCTTCCTCTGCCTCCCTCCTCCCTCCTTTAAATAGTACATGTCCAGCTATATTTCATAGCAGCATATCGCACTGACTGACCAATCAAATTACTAGATGAATATTTAAAAAAATCATTGTTTTAATGTATCAGACCAGCACTACCCCGTGACAAGGTTTCTGTGTTGGTAATCATGACAACAAGGAGATAGGAAGATGATAAACATTGAGGACAAAACTTACACACACACAGTTCACTAAATATTAGTATCCAGCGGACACTTCCCGTGGGTTTAAGTACCCGCTATCATAAAAAATTAGTGAAATAAATAGAAAGATGAGACGGTTTTATTTGAGATTTATTTGAGATTTCTGTCACAGCTCCCATAATGGTTAAATTAGCGTCATCCACCACCATATTCATAGCTGTTGTCTTCTAGACCTTTATACACCTTGCCTTCCTTGCTGGCCATCCTGCGCTCTTGGTTTTCTGACAGACCACACCTTCTGGAAGAGGTATCAGACTTGACATCAGGATCTTCCTCACCAACACCCAAACAGTCCTTTATTTTCTTGCCTACCCAAGAGCAAGCTAGAAAAGCAATAAAGAATAGTTAAGACTACATATTTCAATTAAACACATTTGCACCACCATATCTACACTCTTTGCTACCAAGAGCAAGCTAGAAAAGCAACAAAGAACAGTTATGACCACATCTTTCAATTAAAACAATTTATCTATGTTTCTTTCTACCAAGAGCAAGCTAGAAAAGCAAAGAAGACAATCAATTCCACATACACACATATACACCAACATATTATCTATACGCCGTTTAGTTACAGTCTTACCAGATATTATTAATCAGCACATAGTAGTCTCAGCGAAAGCAGATCGAAGTCAAAAGATTTGTTCGCAAGGGTACAAATTGTCAAATTACACACACTCACTATTACAGTACACTGCTAGGATACACTGCTCATCAATTGTTTATCGCCACACCCATCATAGTATAATGATGACGTAATACTGTATGACATAATGCGCCTAGCTGCACGAACTAGATTTTAGGTAAGGGGACAACTTGAGCGCGGACAAAAAAAAATGGCATGGACTAAGCAGCAGTCAAGGCCAAGGGGAAAGAAAATTAGCTGCTTCAACTGCAACCAGGAAGGTCACTTTATAAAGGATTGCCCGAACCCTAGACCCGGAAGTATCCCGGAAAGGAAGAAGTTAGTATGTTTTCTCTGCAATCAGGAAGGTCATTTTAAGCAAGATTGTAGAAGTAAGTCCAGAGGTCCTCAGCCTGCGAATGACCAGCGTTTGTGCTTTATCTGCAACCAGCCGGACATTTCAAGCAAGACTGTCCTAAAAGGAATGCAAGACCAGCCCAAGACTTCAATGACAGGGTGTGCTTTCAATGCAATCAAACTGGTCACTTCGTTAAAGACTGCCCAGAAAAGGAACCAGTCATTATTGCTGAAAAACCTCAGCAGCTTTGCTATTTGTGCAATAGCCCAGGCCACCTCAAACAAGATTGCCCCAATAAGAAAGAAAGTCAGGCGTCCAAAATTCAGTGTTACCATTGTGACAAATTAGGCCATGTCAAGAGAGATTGCCCTGAGTTGCCAAATGATTACAGGTCCTCCCCTGTTCGTGAAACTGGTACACGAAAGAGAATAAATGAGAAGGATAAGGCCACAATGTCTGCTGAGGAACACTGGCCAGTTCTTACAAAGGAGCCTGAAGTTAAGAGCAAATTCAATCAGCCAATTGTATCTACCGGTCCTTCATCAGGAGTAAACCCTGCCGCTTCATCACCTTCGGAAAAGGCGAGCACCACTCAGACTAATGGCGTGGAAAGTAATCACATGAACAGCAGAGTCGGCTATGACAGGAGAGACATGAGAGAGACCAGAGCTCCTTTCCCACCTTTCATTGACACTCACTGCCACTTGGAGTACGTCTTTGAGCGATATAATCATACTGGAACTTTCTCAGACTTCATGAAGGACTGGAGATATCCCGCTAACTTTGACGGCTGCATTGCATCCTTCTGTGACCCAGCTGCTTTCAGTTCCTTCGGCATGTGGTCGGACCTCTTGGCCGAATCAAGTAAGAAAGTTTGGGCAGCGTTTGGGATCCACCCACACAATGCTGATTCAGCATCAGCATCATTATTTTTATGTGTAATTTGAACCAACAAGAATTTCAGGTTTCATGAAATCCACAAGTGGAAATCATGCCAGCTATGAATGATGAATGGTCCAGGGGAATGAAAGAATGTTATTTAGAGTTCTGTGCTTCACAAACTACTTCTCAAATAGTTTACGTCAGGTTGGTCCAGTGGTGTTACTAGCTTAATGGCAGGGCATATTGCATGTGAATCTGCAGGAGAGCCTGTTGTACATTGACAGTATATGCCTGTGAATAATGGCGGCTCATTAGGGTTTTCAGGGGGCGCTCTACTACTGTATTGCGTCTTAGAGGTAGTGAATCCTCTCCTCCAAACAGTACTTCAGAAACTGTCAGAATAGGCTAGACTAAGTATTTGCTTTATTGGGCAGTTTAGTGGTGTTTTTAGAGCTGCTTCATCACTAACCTGGGCATTCCCTGACAGTTTCAGTGAACAACAGTGAAAGGCAGGGGCTAGTTTCTTGTGTATCTACAGTAGCCAATGGTTCCACCATACAGTTTCAGGTACTACTTGTGCACCAGAGTTGCTCTTAGAAGATGAAAACTTAGTACTAAATGTGTCGAAAAGAAGAGCAAACTAAGTATCAACGATAAGTCAGGGTGCTTTTTTTGAGGCAATGATGAGGCACAAGACCCTTTACATTTGAGCTAAATACTATGTACAATAGCTTCTACATTCATGTGTATCTGTTTATTTCTGCTCTTGTGTAGGGACCTGTGTTTACAATGTAACTTGTGCTCCATTTTCTTCTGTTGCAGGCATTATCAGCTGGAATAACTTGTGTTGCGGTTTTCCGCAATTATCTAAGAAGTGAAATGGTCAATCTTCAAAAAAATCATTACTTACTCTCACTATTTTTTTTTACCGAAATATTTTATATCATCTGAAAGCTCTTTTTCTACTCTTGAAACTGAACTATACCAACTTTTTTTTGGTTGTGTTATTCATGTTTTTTTTCCAAATTTTCATCAAAAACAGCCGTTTTTTTTTTACAAAAAAATAATAAAAATTTTTAAAAGAAAATTCTGGTAGTACACTTCGTAAACAAGATATTAAAGAATGTGTGTGTGAAGTTTGAAGTCTTGATGTTAAAGTAAGAGGGGTTTAGTTTTGCAGGGGTGGGTAAGGGTTTTCTTGACGTTGACGCCTTTGGTGGGTGTGGTTTTCTGCCAATATTTTAGCTCATTTTGAAGAGCTTCAGATGGGTAATATTTTGAGCTTAAAGTGAAAATATATATATATGCATAGTAAAGTTATGACAAAAAATGTAAAATGTGTTTTTTTTGTTTTTTTTTTGGTATGGTAAGTGGTTGTGTCCAAGGCCTGATGCCCTGAGTTTGAGCCCTACACTCTGGCACTTTTCTTGTTCTGCCTCCCACCCAGCCCCACCAGTCCACCCAGCTGTAATTGGGTACCTGGCATTTGCTGGTGTGCAAATTCAAGGCCTTTTCTCATGAAACAGCAATGGTCCAGGTGGGACTTAAGGTGCCCACACCACTTGCTGTGAGGAAAGGCCTGTTCTCCTGTGAGTTTAGTCGGTTCCAGAAGACCTGCTTGCATGGCTCATAGTGCCTACTTGTGCTCAGGCATCCTGGCTCTGCCAGGTGCACATGACCATAAGCTTTATCTAAATAACAATATGCCTGTGAATTAATTAGTTGCAGCAAGCGAATATGTATGTATGTATGTATGTATGTATGTATGTATGGATGCATGTATGTATGCATGTATGTATGTATGCATGTATGTATGTATGTTTATATGTATGTATGATGTATGTATGTATGTTTGCATGCATGTATGTATGTATGCATGCATGTATGTATGTATGTTTGCATGTATGTATGTATGTATGTATGCATGCATGCATGTATGTTTTTGTAAATTTGCATTCAGGTATAAAATTACACAAGATTGCAGTAGCTCTTCACGTAATTAGTTCGAGATGGTACAAACTCAGACAAGACTTAATGGAGGTTATGCAGGAATGTGGTTTGGGTAACACAGCAAAAGATAAAACTTGGAGAAAAAATATGGAAGTGTTACAAAGTCCCATTATAGATATGCTGATAATAAATTGAGCATGAAACTTTGAATCTCAACTTTGTACCAGCAGCTAATTATTGTTGTCATCAAACACTTGCTGCAGAAGTTATGGACAAGTATGTGTGTGTGTTTGTATGCGTACAATCTAACAAGTTTGATTCCGAGTGTGCATTATTAAACGACTATAATGAAGTGGGATTGTGGAAACTTAGGGAATAATTAAGATGATGTACTTGCTGTGTTGTCTCATATATCCACAAATTTAGCCTCTCCTCCCTCCACCTCCCTCCTCCCTTCTTTAAATAGTACATGTCCAGCTATATTTCATAGCAGCATATCACACTGACTGACCAATCTAATTACTAGATGAATATTTTAAAAAATCATTGTTTTAATGTATCAGACCAGCACTACCCCATGACAAGGTTTCTGTGTTGGTAATCATGACAACAAGGAGATAGGAAGATGATAAACATTGAGGACAAAACTTACACACACACAGTTCACTAAATATTAGTATCCAGCGGACACTTCCCGTGGGTTTAAGTACCCGCTATCATAAAAAATTAGTGAAATAAACAGAAAGATGAGAAGGTTTTATTTGAGATTTCTGTCACAGCTCCCATAATGGTTAAATTAGCGTCATCCACCACCATATTCATAGCTGTTGTCTTCTAGACCTTTATACACCTTGCCTTCCTTGCTGTCCATCCTGCGCTCTTGGTTTTCTGACAGACCACACCTTCTGGAAGAGGTATCAGACTTGACATCAGGATCTTTCTCACCAACACCCAAACTGTCCTTTATTTTCTTGCCTACCCAAGAGCAAGCTTGAAAAGCTACAAAGAACAGTTATGACCACATCTTTCAATTAAAACAATTTATCTATGTTTCTTTCTACCAAGAGCAAGCTAGAAAAGCAAAGAAGACAATCAATTCCACATACACACATATACACCAGCATATTATCTATACGCCGTTTAGTTACAGTCTTACCAGGCATTATTACTCAGCACATAGTAGTCTCAGCGAAAGCTGATCGAAGTCAAAAGATTTGTTCGCAAAGGTACAAATTGTCAAATTACACACACTCACTATTACAGTACACTGCTAGGATACACTGCTCATCAATTGTTTATCGCCACACCCGACCCATCATAGTATAATGATGACGCAATACTGTATGACGTAATGCGCCTAGCTGCACGAACTTTATTTTAGGTAAGGGACAACTTGAGCGCGGACAAAAAAAATGGCATGGACTAAGCAGCAGTCAAGGCCAAGGGGAAAGAAAATTAGCTGCTTCAACTGCAACCAGGAAGGTCACTTTATAAAGGATTGCCCGAACCCTAGACCCGGAAGTATCCCGGAAAGGAAGAAGTTAGTATGTTTTCTCTGCAATCAGGAAGGTCATTTTAAACAAGATTGTCGAAGTAAGTCCAGAGGTCCTCAGCCTGCGAATGACCAGCGTTTGTGCTTTATCTGCAAAACCAGCCCGGACATTTCAAGCAAGACTGTCCTAAAAGGAATGCAAGACCAGCCCAAGACTTCAATGACAGGGTGTGCTTTCAATGCAATCAAACTGGTCACTTCGTTAAAGACTGCCCAGAAAAGGAACCAGTCATTATTGCTGAAAAACCTCAGCAGCTTTGCTATTTGTGCAATAACCCAGGCCACCTCAAACAAGATTGCCCCAATAAGAAAGAAAGTCAGGCGTCCAAAATTCAGTGTTACCATTGTGACAAATTAGGCCATGTCAAGAGAGATTGCCCTGAGTTGCCAAATGATTACAGGTCCTCCCCTGTTCGTGAAACTGGTACACGAAAGAGAATAAATGAGAAGGATAAGGCCAC
>WLWD01004076.1_pt1 | contig 47165 bp, 21 predicted proteins | sample 6712731 | NCBI WGS metagenome assembly WLWD01 (sample SAMN12718690, study PRJNA576275) | sponge metagenome | isolation source: marine sponge | host: Mycale hentscheli | place: New Zealand: South Island, Marlborough, Capsize Point | collected 2014-11-01 | reverse complement strand
AACACCTGTGTCATTGAAGAATGGTATAGCACTCAATGAATCAATATCTGAAGCTATTGGTTGAAGTTCCTGAATTCTTGTTGGTCAGAAGTATCTCATAGCTTAAATTGGCTCAAGGGAGGTTTCGTATCATCACCAAATTTCAACTGGAAGTAATCGATTCCAGCTGAACACATGACATTGCATAAGCCACATACTGTTGTTGAGCAAGGGTATTCCCAGGTGCTAGACTGTGGGCGACTGCAGTAGTGTTGGGATGATAAGCAGAGCTTATTACACTACTTACTTTCACTATCTCTTCGTAGCAATTGACCATCAGTGCCCCATCTCCCTCCAAGTTGTATGTAGACCTCACAATTTGCTCGCCAATGTCAATCACAGCAGCTAGCTCCATCTTCAATTGACCAAGGCCAGGTACGCTGTGCAATATTTCGAGCATTTTGGGTCTTAAAGAAGGACCAATATCTGTGTTAGCAGTCAAAAAAGGCTCGATGTCACCAAACTGTAGCATTATTTGGTGGAGGATTTCCCACTTGCTCCACCATCGTGTTTTGCTATAAGAGGCTACAGACTTGCCGGTTTGATTCTTCCAAAGCATTTTAGACTTAGGACTATGTGCAAAAAGAGATATCCAATAAGAACAGAAACTAGGAAGAAGAGGTGTTTTGAATTTGTCTCCAACAAAGTCTAAGGTATGGGAAAAACATCGCACATCCATTATTTTAGGATAAATAATCTTTGCAACATCCATAGCTACACCATTAACACTGGCTTCATCCCTCATAGCTGCAAGGATTTCAGAGTTCTCTGTGCAGTCAGGCTGAAGCTCACACTCAGATTCAGAGTAGTCTGACAACCCAGATTCAGCTTCTGCCATGATGTTAGAGCTAGAAGGGAAGAGTGAGTGGGCTGGTCATGGGCTTTACCTATCAGTGCAGTGGTTAGTGGGCTGGCCAGTGGGTCATGTGTGGTGTGAGTCGTGACACTTGCAGTGCTGAGTAACAACAGCAAGCTCAGGCCTATAATTTATTTTTCCGACTGAATAGAGAATATATTCAGTTACAAGCTGGAAAAATGGCCCATTATGCTATTTTTATGCCAAATTATGCCTTATGCTATGATGAACCGATTATGCCAAAAATTATGCCAGCATAATCCGCTGGTCCCTACATATCTACCAGTGAGCTTGTTGTGGTGAACTACTGGCATATCTACCAGTGAGAACACACAGTTATGTTGAAAGTTAAAATGTCATTCTCTATTTATAAATATATTTATTTGTGCACAGACACTTATTATTATTATTATTATTATTATTATTATTATTATTACTACTATTACTACTACTGCTATCATCATCATCATCATCATAATAATAATAATACTGTAATAATTACAATGATTCAGACATTGACCCCTGAAGAAGACTTCGACAAGCAGTCGAAACGTTTGGTTAAGTTTTAATTAACATAATATCGGCTGTTAATTATGTTCAGGCCAGCTGAGCAGCCTCTTCAAGTCTTCCTCCCTGATGTCAAGAAACAGCCATCAAACAACTATTATAATTGTTCATTATTTCACTTATTCATTCACCTGTTGTAGTTATCATTTTCTTTCATTTTACCACTTATTGAATTATTATTTTTCTGTCACATTTCGTCAATGTTCGTCAAACTTTACCGTTTCCAAGTTATATTTTGTTTATTTATCCTCGTTCTTTCAGTTGTTGATTTTGTCAGTTATTGTAAAGATCAAGTTACCTTGTGTCTATTCTAATTACCTATCACTAACTGATCAGCCTGTTCTGGTTAACTTTACTTTTGATCACTTTCATGATCTGGTCCTTCAAACACTCCTAAGTGCATTTGTGAAGCTACCCTTCTAAGTGCATTTATGAATTGTGTAGGGAGTTACGCCCCGACAAATTTAATTGACAAGAAAATTTAGTATGAGCACTTGGGGTTTCTTGTGGAGTCTTTTTTTTTTTTTTTTTTTTTTTTTTTTTTTTTTCTGTATACATTTCTTCCTTTGTTTTCTATAGATCACAGAAAACATGGGCCATAGTCTGGTGGAGTTTGACATTTCCACTTGTGAGTCCCTTACCGACCAGTCGTGTGCTTCAATAGCCAACCATTGCACAGTGCTGGAGGTTTTGGGTTTATGCAATCTGAAGAACATCACAGGGTCAGAACTGGTCGATTTCTTCAAAGATGAAAAACGTGCTAAACAGTTTCGGAGTATTAGTCTCAGTGGCTCTAAAAAGGTAAAATAAGGTTGCTATTGTTGTTTATTTTGCTTATTTTATTTATTTATTTATTATTATTTTATTTTTTTACATATGAAAAGAGGAATGACTGTCAACATAGATTATCTAATTAAAACCAAGCAAACAATATGTATTGTTTGCACAACAATAACTTATCCCTTAGTAAACTATTTACTGCTTGTAGTATTATCATTCATTCCCATCTAAGGCTCTCACTCTCTCATTTTCCATCTGTCGTGGAGCTATCTTTATAGGAACTGTCTCCTGTTTTTATGATGTTGCTATTGATAGTGCTAGTAGTCCAGTCATTATGAAAATAAGGTTTGACTAAACAAATTGCAACATAAACATTTTTAACACGCTCTAGTACCAAAAGGTGTGCTCTATAACATACTAAAAGTCCTAATAAATCCCTTGAGTGGAAAGTATAGAAAATTGAACTTATAACTTGAATGCACTTTTTAGTTAAATCTAGCCATTCAGTTGTGACCAAAGCACTTGTTAATGTTAAATTGTAACTGTTTGTTATACTAAAATAGAGAAACAAATAGAATAAAAATATTTTTAATCAGTAAGTTCATCACTTTCCTCATAGAAAGAAAGACTGTCAGATCCTCTGCAGTTCCCACATGCAAGAGTGCACTTAACATTATGTTTCCAGCATGTGCACCTCAAATGCAGCAGTCTGCATACGGGCAAGCAGTAGTCTTCCTTCACACTTTTCCCAGCCCCATTCTATCAGATAGGCTACTTCCTTTCCAATCCTGTACCTGGAAGTAGAAATCTTTCCAAGGATATCAAGATAAGCTGAAGGTTTTTCAGCTTTGAAGTTGTGTAACTAACCCTCAGCTAGTGAAAGGGTTATAGTAGTGCATTGTCTGTCTGTCTGTCTGTCAGTTCGATTTCATGAATGGCTGAGAACTAACCTTTAAAACTGTATGACCTGACCCAGTAGGAGAATTTAAGTTCCAAAGTGACCACTTTTTCAAATTTCGAGCTAGTTTCCGAGTAAATGCAGAGAAACTTAAGCTCCAAACAAGCGCAAGCTAGATGCAACAACCCTTACCTTTCACATACATTGGTTATGTCATACAGCCGTCATGTGATCATTAGTTTGTGTATTTTCTCTTACTCATGTGTGTCCTCAGTAGTTAGAAGTTGAACTAATCCAAAGAAATCTTCGTTGTGTACTAATGCGCTGAGGGTTCGCACCCTTTGTGCTCTAATTTTTTTTTTCAGCGATCACAGCAGTCATGCCTACTCTTTCTTCCTTGTGGTAGTAGACTGGAACTCTTCCCACAGCAGCTGTATCCTTGGGTGTAACTTTCATTCTGAGAATTTGGTTGGTATTCTTGGTTCCGGGAGTTACAATAGCGATCATTCCCATGCCAAAATATCACTTCCATCCCGGGTTCTGGTATTGTGGTCAGCATGGCGTGCCACATACTGGACAAACTGAGATGAATAATTCGGAATGTTTAGCACAACATTTTACTGAATGCTCTTCTTCCATAGTTGAAACAGCATCCGTGTGTCATTCCCTATACCCAAGTTTTCATCTTCCAATTGATCATCAAAACTGAGATGTTTAAATTACCACTGGCAGCTTCTATAGCAGTAGTAGTCAATATTATTTGCAGCATATAGCATTACTAAACTGTTTCCTTCAGTCTACAGCTGACAAGTATTGTTTTCATAAGATTTCTGGAATACATGATTAAAAATGTCCATGTGAGGAAGAACAAAGGACAGAAAGTGAAGAATAGGAAAAGTTAATGGATTTAAGTTCTTACCTGCAAGTTTGAGAGTGTTGCTTGAGGTCTGATTACAGGGAAAGATGTTTCTATAAAAATTGCATCGATTGGACAAGCAGTAATGCAGGAGACAAGGCCAAGAGTTATACTAACACCTCTTCACCTGGGTTTGGGTGTACAGCTCCATCACTACTTTGCATCTCGTTTTTTTTTATGTGTTACACCAGCATGGCTTCTGTTGCCCATACAATGAAGTTCACTGGTTGACATAAAACCATTTTTTGCAGCTGTAAGACTTTTTTTTTTATGAAATCTCTTTAAACTCAAACCAGACACAGCTTTTGTCATTAACAAAACACTTTCCACAGCTTCATATATTTGATTCAGAATCTCATGACAAGCTTAGGGATAAATGTATGGACTGTGTTTTATCACCTTCCTATCTTCCTAAACCTATGGAATACACAGCAGCTGAGGAAACAGAGAACTCGAGTTGGTAGATACTGGTGTGAAGTTGGACAAATTGTTTAATTCAAAGGTGAACCCAGGTTCCCAGTTTTAACTAAACTTATGAGGGGTTTATTAACTACTCCAGCATCAAATGCTGACTCAGAGCGTGGTTTTTCAGTGTTAAGGAAAATTCAGACAGCATCAACGCTCTTCATTAAGTCGTACTACAATATTAACTCTCATGACAATGAAGTTTAATAATGAATATTGTTGTTTTAGTTCCGAACTCCCTGACAGTTTAATAAAAGATTAAAGCAACTGGTTTAGCTGTAAATAAATATATTTATATTATGCCATTAATCATTTTCATAAAATAAAAAAAATATAAAAAACAAAAAAAAACAGATTCAGCACTGCATTGCAATTCAAAAAAAAAAAAAAAAAAGTTGCAAATGTATCTCTCACCTCCCCTCCCCCCACTTCACAGCAAGTGTCTCTACAGGGTGCTTCCAAAAGTTGGGGCCTATGGATATCCCTATGGGCTTGCAGATAGCACACTCTTCTGGCTTCTCCATTGCTAGAAATTACCACGATATCCCTATGGGCAGCTTGCAGATAGCACACTCTTCTGGCTTCTCCATTGCTAGAAATTACCACGATATCCCTATGGGCAGCTTGCAGATAGCACACTCTTCTGGCTTCTCCATTGCTAGAAATTACCACACTACTCACTAGTTGACCACATGATAGAACTCTGATCAAAGTTCTAAGGTCAATCATGCATGATACTAATAATGGAATTTTCTATGCTTTCTCCCAATAGACTTTTAGTAGTTATAAAGCATGTTGTTCTATACTAGAAACAATTGTGTTGTAATTTGTTTAAGGTCAACTATAAAATGACTGGACTATAGGTAGATTATGGATGAGTGCTGAAACATTTGCAGCATGGAACTGGTGTGAGGGATTGCTCTCATTTGAAGCCTCCGCCCCAATAGGGAGAATTGTGAGAATTGTGCTAATCCTACAATAGCAGCAAAGCATGCTTTCTGTGCATTGCCGGCAGCAGAGATAACACCAGATATTACACATGAATTAATAGAATTAGTAAATGACTATTAGTATTTAGGAACCACATAGGATACACATTTCACACTCCTGTGGTGTATATTTGAGGTGTGTTTTTTCAGGTTCATTATTATTATTTTTTTATGCATTTATTTTTCCTGTAAAGGTAACTAGAGATGTCGTAAAACTGATAGTGAACACATGTCCTAACCTGGAGGTGCTGACCATAGCTGGCATTAAAAGCATCACAGATGTCATTCCCGAATCTTTGGCCAGACGTTGCCAGAGGCTCAAGAAAGCCAATTTCAAAAATTGCAACCTGACAGACGATGGGGTGTGTCAATTGGCGGTGCATTGCTCTGAGATAGTAATGCTGGCATTGTCTGGGATACATGACCTCACGGATCGTAGCATCATTGCACTGGCTGAGAACTGCCCGGAACTGAGGGAGCTCTACGTCTCGGGCTGTGATAAGATCACAAAGCAAGCCGTAGCCTACCTTAAGGTATATATAATAAGCACGCTCAGAATAACTCTAGTACACAAACATACACACAAGCTAGTCATTGGATAAGAAAGTAACTACTGTGTGGGTTACTCTTGGTTTGACGATGGGAAATGCTGAGATTTCTCGTTTATTGCTAGCAAAGCCACTTGGTTGGCTTCCCTGTACCCACCCTAACCTCACTAATGACCTGGTAATGGAATGACTGTGACTAACACATAGACATCACGCACATAATTTTTTTTTTTAAGTTAGATGAAATTTGACCCGTTTCTTAATTTGGAAGGTTTACGGGGAGGGCCCTGGATCTAAGTGCAAGACTTCACTTCCTGCACAAATATTCTGTTTCTATGGCCAAATACAGGCATTAGGAACTTTACTTGGTGTTACAGTAGTTACAATGCTGATGTAGCTATGAATAATTGAATTGATGTAGGTTGTTAAAATTTGGTTGTTGTTCTTGGTTTAGATTTTTGTTGTTATATTTTGACATGAAAACAATATCCATTGATACTGTGTGCAGGACTGTGCAGTAGGCAGTGTTCATGTGTGTCACTCCACTCCCAGTGCTCCAGAAGGACTGCTCATGGCCAAGGACCTGGATGCTGGTGAGTACAGGCGGATGGACCTCCTGGACTATGACAGCTTAAGAACGCTGGACACCACATTGGCTCTTTAAAGAGTTGTTTTTGTTTGTTGGTTTTGTTGGTTTTTTATTTATTTGTCCAAGCCAGCACCCAATCCTATACTATGTCTGTTCTAAAATCATCAATTTTTACTTATTATCATGACAGTATCTTCGGAAGTTGGTTGGAGGGAATTGGTTAGCCAATACGATTCTAAAGGGTGTGACCTAGTCTATGAGATCACATCCTCCTTGCATTCAGTCTTAATTTCCTGCAAGCTCCCGTGGCTGCATTTTGATAACTGCAGAGAGCTATGAAAGTCCTTTGCTTGGTGCTATCGCTCGTGTCTATTCTAGAGGCTGCAAACGCAGCGACGCGCAGGGCTCCGTTCAGGAGCGCTAAGGCCTCCAGAGGTAAGACGTTGTGGAGACGAATGTTTAACTTTTTTGTATCAACTTTGGTTTTCATTTACTCAGAAACTGTAGAAAACTATGAGGAGTTTATGCCGACAATCACAAGTGGAGACGACCACAAGGTGGCGATTATTAGCTATAACAACAATGATTATGGATTTACTGAGTGTGGGTTGACGTGCATGTATTTTGTTCTCTCAATTCAGCCTTACCCTCAGAATCTTCGGGTCTCTGTTCACACACAATCCCAACATTTTTCTCTGGTGCTCCAAATGAACCAGTAAGTTTTAATGTTTTATTCTGATAGCAAGTGAAATATTATAATTAACAAGAGCTAATTGTTAGTTATGCTGGGTATTGGGAGTTCACAGCTAATGGTTTATAGTTGTGTCTTCTAATATTAAGAAAAATATTTGTTCCATAGTTATAAAGACACACATAAATTGTGAAAGTAGATGTGATAATTGCCAATAATTGTAGCTAACGAATCACTAACTCTTAACACACATGAAAAACTGCACTATGTAATATTAAATAGTAGACCTGCACATCACTGTAAGGCAGGATGAAACTTCTCCCTCCTGTGTGTCTACAGAGCTGAATCTGGTAGTATATTAGCAACAAGTAGTAAATGTATTCATAAATTTAATTGACTTCACTTACAAATGCTTTCAATGCTCAACATAGACTTCCTTTTATTTTAATCTCTCTTATTGAAGATAAAAATTTATATATACATTTAATCACTTAATGCGGGTGGCTAAAGGCCTGTCCCTCAACTTAAAGGCATTCTTTACTGAATGAAAAGGGATTTGTGCCGACACATTTCTGTAGCACTATAGTTTCCCCCAGTGTAATACATGACTAAAAGAACATAGTGTGTGACAGCTTGACTGAATGGTACAGACTGAATGGCAAGGCTGTGGGCCCGGCAGACTGGCCTCAAGTCATCATGGTCCACGTGTTGAAGCCCTTACTGAGGTACAGAGCTGAGGCAACAAATCCTTCTATGGAAGGAGAAGAAAAAAAACAATCTCCATGGAGAGAAAAATCATGTGATGGTAATGTCAACAGTTCCTTGCGGATTTAAGAGAGATTAAAAATGGAAGGAAAGTCTATGTTGAGTATTGAAAGTATTTGTCAGTGAAGTCAATTAAATTTATGAATGATTCTTTTCTAATAAATAATACACACACCAATACAGTGAGCATGTGCAAGGTAATTAGTAATATAGTCACCCCTTCGTTACTTCTGTCTAATATTTCAACAGTTGAGAATAAATACTTTTTATAAAGAAAAATGCTTACTCAATGATGGTGGTGTAATGGGGAAAATATTCAAATTAAACTCTGCATGTTATTGTTTTGTCTAGTGACTAGGTATGTTCTTATAAAATTGAAATCTATATTGTACTTTATTCTGCTATACTAGTGGTGTGCTTGAGCACAAATGGCGAGCGAGCCTAAAGACTATACTATTTTTATTGACTTTTAACACTGAAGCTACTGAAAATAATGTCCAGTTTTTTATTTTAGCATACAGGGTAAAGGGATTTCAGTGCCATAGTAACAACTTTCTGCAACTGCTTGAATTGAAGGAAAAAACAACAACAGCAAAACAATACACGTTATTTAAACGTTTTCTTTGTGATATTCTTAGTAGTGGTTGTAACACACAATGCTTTGACACAGCTGGACATGCACCTACACAGTAGTCTAGTGGACAATGTATTTTCAGGTAAATACTGTGCGCACGGCTTATAACCATGACAAAGAGCGCATTGACTTACCACCGCCACTAACTCGAATAGAAATGGAAGTCCCTTAAGTTGTCAAGTTTTAACTGCACCCGCAAAAGAATTCAAAACGGTAAACAATTCAATTTCTAGGGTGATACTGGTACTGATCGATAAACAGAGGATTCTGTTTAGTGCAATTTGGGACGGGGTTGCCAACCGAACTAACACAAAAACGCGAGGGTCAAAGTACAAAAATGCCTTACGTACGTCCATACATATATACAAATAAATAAACTGACATCCCCGATTTTCGATTGTGTTACCCCTGTAAGTGTCTCGCTCGCTACGCTCGCTCACCAATTAGAGGTGTACATGAGCACAAATGGTGAGCGAGCCTACCTCGTTAAGTTACACAAAACTACTTATTGTTATTGAAGAAGCTTTTATTACATGATGACAATAAATGGATTGTATTTAATATATTTCAGTTGACCATTAATTGTAGCCAATATATACAAAAATACTTTCTTACTTAATTTCCTGATTAGCAATAACTCTGTAGTATAGCCATTCTGACTACTTCTATTACCTGTAACTCTTGAACAAGCTTTCAGCTACAAAAAAAAAGGCTGAAGTTATTTTTGTAATTTAGATAACAAATATGAATACATACATATCATTGTCAGTAACAACTACGACAGTGGTGTGCACATTTATGAATACATAGGTCAAGAAAAGTCAGTGAGACTAAAGCAGCTGATGTCAAGTAGAGGACAGTAGCAATGAATATGATATTGGATTCCTAATTTGCAAAAATTGGTACATCAAGTTCCACTGTGTGGCAGGGTGCTTATTAATATTATTATTATTATTATTATTATTATTATTATCATCATCATTCAGGAAAACTAATAGTTGTTGTTACAGACCAGGACCTTGTTTGTTTCACACCTATCAACACCGTGCCACAATCAGCCCTTTTTTTTTTTGAAAACTTATAATTTCACTCAGTCAATCAGTCAGTCATGCGCTATGCCATCATAGCTTAGTCTATGTGCAGGAGTTGTAGTTGAGCATACTTCTATTGGATAACACTGTGATAGTTAACATTAGTAATTCAATATTTTTAGCTTAGCTAGTAGCATTAAAAATTTTTGATATAATATTCACAAAATGTTTCGGCTCGTAAGCCTTCTTCAGTTGTGAGGTGAGGGGTGTGACCGTTTAAAATTAAATAAAATAAACAAAATTGTCAACGATAAAAATGCACGTAGCCGTGGGTCAATTTAATTTTAATGCTACTAGCTAAGCTAAAAATGTTGAATTACTAGAAATAGAGTAGCAATGAAAATCTACGACATTATAGTAACATTACATTACCCATTATGGGTTGTGGTAGTCTTATTAAGGTCACATGTCGTACAAGAACAAGATTGTGTGTACTGTAAGGTGTTGTTTCTTAGACTCTAATGTGTTGAAATGCTAGGCTTCCAATGAAGTGGGAGTGGTCCCACTTGGTGACTTCATAATCACATTGCCTCACCACAATCTTTGTCGTATAGCTAAGTAATTTCCATTTATGTATATTTTGTCAATCCCCCCCCCCCCCCCCCCCTCTAATTACAAGTGTAGAAGTCGTAAATGCACTCACTCTCTGCATGCACACTTTCTCTGTAACTTGCCAAGAGGGTCTTCCAGATATGGTGCATTTGCATGAAGTCAGTACTCTGTGTTTGCACCACACCTGATGTAGGCCGCACACAACAATGACTGCCAAAGGCCTCAAGTGGAGTAGCTAATGCCCTTATATCATTATGTGAGTTTTCAGGAAACGCATATACCATCTAGGGCTTCAACTTGTAATATCTAGGGCTTCAACTTGTATTCAGGAAGGTGGAATGAGGGTATACGTGTATAGGAAGCTTATCTATGAAACAAATTTAGTGAAGTCAGATTATTTCGATCTGGTGTATGAGAAATAACTCAGAGGTTCTGTAAGTTGGCACTTGGTTGAACCATTTAATTCATGTATCATCTGCAATGAACTGGCATCCTGCGAACAAGCTGTGAACTGTCACTGAAACTAGCAGTCGGAAATTGTTGCACTCCAAGACACTGAGGTGCATTTCCTTTGTGTGTGTGTGTGTGTGTGTGTGTGTGTGCAAGCTGTGATGTGGGATAGGGGACACATGCATAGCAGATGGAAGAATCACCCAATGCTGTATTTGGTGTTGGCCTTTGTCTAAGTATGTCTCTGAAAGGAATGCTACTACAAAGAGTTGTGACGCATTATTGGCACGGGAAAAGAGCTAGGAGGATGGATAGAATTAACATAGTGGACTTTGCACTGCACAATAAAATGTTAGAGACAGCTCAATGGAGTGATTTCTGTTGTTGTTGTTGTTGCTGCTTTCAAAATTATTTTAAAATGAGAACAAAAACCAGTCAAATTAAGCCACTGCTATTCTAAGACCAGAAAATGAAGGTATTTTTCTTGTGAAGTAGAAGCTCGTCCTTATAAATGATGGATCACATGATAAACATGTGATCAATAAATCATTGTGCTTTGCGTGGCATAAATTTGACTTTGAATTCATTGATCGCAAACTGAAGCTTCAAACTTGTTAGCCTCTCTCACACATGCACTTAATCTGGGAGTGATCGGTGGGTTGTGTCCTTTATGCCACTGGAGCTTGCAAGCTCCTTGTAACCCAACATGATCATTAGCATCTGTCCACCAATTCAGTGTAACTCTAGTAGTGGCAGCATTGAATCACATGATCAGTTCGTTATTAGCTTGTTTCCATGGTTATACTTGCAGAGATGCTGTCCCTAGAGGATTCACTTCCATGTACTATGATGAAGAAGGAAGATTGGTGAAGGACACGGTAAGAAACAACCATACACAGTAACCAGCACATCGCTATAGCAATATAGGAACAGTCAATAGATTTGGTTATATGATGTTGCCCATAGTGTGGTGTGTGTGAGCTGGTTGGTGTGTGTGTGTGCATGTCAGCGTGTGTGCTTGCATGCATGTGTGTGCTCATGTGTTTGATGTGGAGTGTATGTGTGAGCATCAGGTGGAGAGTGTGGTTTCACAAGTGAGTGAGTGTTCATGTGTGAGGACAAGTGTCTGCATGTATCAGTAGATGAGTGTGAGTATGTGTGTGTGTGTGTTCCCACTTGTTAACACTTCTCTCTCATTTTCAGACTTTTAGAGTGTGTGTTTGTGTGTCTATGTGCACGTTGATTGACAATTCCTCTCATTTTCAGAACGTCTATGAAAACTGTTACTACCTGGGTACAGTGGAGGGTCATCCTGACTGGAGGGCTGCCATGGCAACCTGTCATGGGCTACAGTGAGGAATAGGAGAAAGTGAAATTGTTTAATGTCTATCATGTTTGAAGATATTTATTTGTTTGTTATTTACTTATTTAGTTATTTATTTTTTGTTCGTTCATTTATTTATATATTTATTTATCTTATTTAACTTACAGTATCTAATGGAATTAGCTAGTTGTCATGGTTACTCTCTGTGTAACATTTGAATTCTGCTGAGCTAAGTTCACCAGTATTGCCAGATTATACCAAGTTAGGATGTGGTTGCCATGGATTATCTTTATAGCTGCACTTTTAGTGCATGGTTGGGGCGTGGCTGAATGGCTTCCAGTAATATTATGTATTTGTTGATACAGAGGTGAGTTTGGATCTGTAACTGACAGAGAAGAGATGTACCACATAGAGCCCCTGGACCACTACTCCAGTGAGGTATGACTCGGTAAAGGGTTGTGGTCATAAATGTGCATTAGTTTCATGCAATTGTTATACAGTATTATCTTCAGGAGTTAAGAAAATAGCGAGACATTCCGTTTGATCAAAATTTTAGCACTCGTGCCAATTTTTTTTCACTGTTTCATTAGTTCTTCCACACAAATGTATGACACAATATGTAAGATTACCTATCTAATTTCAAACTTTATATCTACCCTAACATTTTTTTTTCATTCTGCCATGCACATCTATGCTGATATAACTATTAATCAGCATTTAAGAATAAAATATAGCTAAAATCAGTTACGCATAAACAACCAGTACAACTTTACTTCAATCTCAACTTACTTATGTGATAATGTGTCACTTTTCCCCCACTGCTCTACAGCAATACCACTGTACTTGGTATATTTGTCTTGGTTTTTAATTGTTTGTTTGTTTGTTTGTTTGTTTTTTGTTTCAGATGGAACAAATCCATGTTATATATAAAGATACAGAGTATAAGACGCCTCAGGGGCATTGTGGTGAGTGTGAATATGGCCAGGGACAGACAGGGAGCTAAGAAGGAATGGAGAGGACAAGAAAACAATTATGACATGCTTATCAACGTGACGATAATTGGTTCCACCTCACCTCCCCTCACGCCACACACACACACACACACACACACACACACACACACACACACACACACACACACACACACACACCTTATTCTAATTTATTCATAGCTTTTATTCATTTAAATAAATTGTGTCAATTGCAGTTATGACTAAAATGCGTGCTATACAAGAGAATATAATGTTTGATACACTAATTAATTAAATGAACAAATCATTAATGAATAAAATAAGCTCATAGATTTAGTGATGATTGGTTAGTTAAGAGTAATGTACCCCGGCTAGAGTTGTTCAAAGACTCCCACCAGCCCCCTCACTTGTACATTTATTTCATATTTTGCAGGCAGTGGGAATCACTCGATGGAGGATCTATCCAAGAGGTTTAGCAAAGCCACCATCACAGGAAAGGAATATCGAGTGAGTGAATGACTAGAGTTGATTCATTACAACCAGTATCACAATGATGAGAGCCATTTACCGAATAGGTTCGGAGGCAGTCATCGGCCGAGACGGTGGAATGGGTTGTGGTGAATGACAATCGTCAGGTATGGATGTACTATGCCTATAGTATTAATTTATTTTGTAATGTTTTAGTATCAGCAGCACGGCTCCAACCTCACCTCTACAGTAAGAAGAGCAATATCCATTGCTAACAGCATGCACAGTGTAAGTCACTGGAAACTGTTGTAGGCGGGGTTAGAAGTGGGCGTAAGACCTTGGTGAAGCAGTCTGAGCCAGTTGCCAATAAAATGTTTACTTGTCTAAGCATCACGTGTTGCAGTTCTCCTGAGTAGGATAATAGGTTGTTGTCCACTTTAGCTCCATTCTACACTATCTGTTAAATTACTAGCCATATATATATATATATATATATATATATATGTCATATATATATATATATTACAGACTTGATCATATTATTCCTATTTCTTTGATTGTAGATTTATAACAGTAATTTCAATATAAAAATTGCTCTGGTGAATTCCGTCACTTTCACTAATGGAGATCGGTTCACTGTGGTCAGTAATCCCAGCACGTTGCTCAACTCTTTCACTGCATATGTCGGAAATGCTCAGAATAATATTCCAAGTCATGACAGCGTCATGCTCCTGACGTGAGTTAACGAGGTGGACATCACATTCCATGTTACTATTGGATGTTTTATATCCAGTGGCATCGACCTGACAAGCTCAACAGTGGGTATTGCATTTGTGGGTACTATGTGCCGTTCTACTTCATCCGTAGGCTTGACACAAGACGGTGGGAGGAGCTTGTCGTCTGTGGTAACAACTGCGGCACATGAACTCGGTCATATCTTCAGCTTTGATCATGATGATGAAATTAGTAGTAAGATTTATTCCACATTTCTCACCAATCTAGGTGATGTTAGCGAATAATACTTAATAATAATAGCTAACAATAAATAATAGAAACAGCAACTGGCAACTTTTTCATATGTAGTACAGAATCGACTACCTTATTGCCATTTCAAATTACCCGTATATATACGCACACACATACACAAACATAGCTGGCTGTACTTGTACGGACAGCTCAGGTGTATGCATTATGCAGTCATCATCCAGTGGAGGATCTGCCACATTCAGTTCATGTAGCCAGTCAGCTCTGCAGACATACAGGAGTGGTGGACGTCTATCCTGTCTGTCCAATTCACCATCCACTGTCCTGGAGACACCTCGTTGTGGCAACGGCATTATGGAGCCCGGAGAGACGTGTGACTGTGGGGAGGCCAGCCACTGCACCAACCCGTGCTGCAACGCCAACACCTGCCAGCTCACGGCAGGCTCAGAGTGTGCTGTGGGTCAGTGCTGTAACACTGCGACTTGCCGCTTCCTTACCAGCACTACCGTGTGCCGCACTGCAGCTAGCGAGTGCGACATCCAGGAAACTTGTACGGGCTCTTCAGCTTTCTGTCCTGCCGACACGACTGTTGTAGATGGAACACAATGCCTGTCTAACACTGGATACTGTGTTGCTGGGAGGTGCCCTACCCATGCCGCTCAGTGCACCGCTGCATGGGGTAAGCATGGAAACAATCACTTTTGATCTTGAGTACCTATGGGACACAATCTATAAAAAAAATAATGATCCATAAATATAAATTGCCCCCAAAATTATTGAACACGTCACTTCCCCCTTTCTCATTTATCCTTAAAATGTATGCATTGTCTACCAAATTATAGTGGAGTGCAAGTAGAAGAATTAGGACGAAGTAGTAAACTTTAGAGGAGTAAATGTCTTCTTAGTGTATGAAAGTTATTGGTAATAATTTAGCATTGAGTTTTATATTATTAGTTGAGTGTGACGGAATGCATTCATAGTTAAACCCACATACTATTTCCCAGGTACGGCCATTGGCTTTGACGCATGCTACAACTACAATACTAATGGCGGTATTGGTGGAAACTGTGGCCATGTGGGATCCACATACACATCCTGCACATCTAGGTGAGGGAAGTCAAATACGTCTGCACAATAAATATGCTCTCTTTTTTTATACAGTAATGTGAGATGTGGTCAGCTACAGTGTAGAGAAGGCACCTATCGAAGAATTTACAGTGTCACCGGAACTCTCTTTACCTTAACAACAGGTTCAGGGCGCTGCAAGTAAGTGTACCTGTGCTAATATACTTTAGTCTACCTGGTTAACCATGTGTGTGTGTGTGTGTGTGTGTGTGTGTGTGTGTGTGTGTGTGTGTGTGTGTGTGTGTGTGTGTGTGCTTCCAGTTCCTATGGCATAAGCCTGCCTTCAGATATAATGAACCCAGGTCTGGTAGAGTTTGGTACCAAGTGTGGTACTAACATGGTATGCAGTGGCCAGCAGTGTATGACTGTGGCTGCAGGACTGAACCCTCCCACTTGTCCCTCCGGATCTAATGGCCTCGTGTGCTCTGGAAGTTCCCGTGGAGTAAGTATTGTGAAAGTTTTGTTCTTAATTATATTAAATTATATAATAAATTACATGAATCACTTTACCCACGAAAATTACTGCAACATTCCTTGAGTGTCTGAAACTGGATTCTGCTCTTGTGGCACGTACATTCTGTCCGTCAACCTAGCACATGCCTCCCATTTTATATTAACCAAACTGAGGATTGAAATTGACTAGTGATGTGCTTCAGCACAAATGGCGAGCGACCTGGTCTGACTGAAATTCAAATTTGAATGCTAGCTGCTTATAGATGTTTTTGTGTAATTTATTTGTGCTATTGTTAACAGCATACAACACATTTACACACACACACTTGTTCACTGGATATACCAGCACAAGACTTGCACTGTATTCTCTTTGCGACTTGACTATTGGGCAATTGATTTTCAAGGGGTAATATATATATATAATAGAAAATGAATTCTGCTAAATTTGTAAGACATAAGTGCAAAAGCCTGTTCTCTACTATCTCCATAGCTCTTTGTGTTATTAATCCTCAGCGTGCATGTGTGAGAGGGTTGTAGTAGTCATTCTGTCTGTTTGTCTGCCTGTCTGTCATGCTCTGATTTTGGAGATTACTGACAATTGATTTAGGTATGAACTTACTCGGAACGATTTTTATTGTGCTACTTTTTAAATTTTGGGCTGATATTCGAGAAAACGTGAATGTGCTATCAGCACGTCATAATCATATGAGCAAAAATTCCTTGCTTCCCACTGTTATGCTGGGACATTTTAACCAGGTGCAGAAGTGAAGTTTCGTGTTGATAATTAGTGAATGTCCCTGGCATGTTTAGATTATCTTATGGAGACAGTGTTTAAATCTATAGTTTTCATTGTTCGAGCTATATTGATTAGAACAGCCAATAAATTGTTCTTTTGGTCCGAGATGATTTGTAATTTCTAGCACATAATGTATAGTAGCGCTGAAGGTTCACACCTTTTTCCTGGCATTTTCAAAGCCTTTTCTCCTGTGCTAATGTTAATGTTCTAAAGTAGCCTCCAGGATGAACATGCATTGACCTCTTTGAACTTTGCCATATATTTAATATACACCAAAATCTCAATTGAGACTCATTAGTGAGGGTCTCTCTTCACTTGCCCAATTAATTAATTAATTAATTGATTAATTAATATTCTTGCTTGTTTGTATTCATTCATTTCTCCCTTTATTATTTTGTCAATGAGGCATGACAGTCTTTTTTATTGTCTTCGTCAGAATTTGTTGTTCAATAATATTTTCATGAAGATCTCTAAATAGATTGAATGACTATGTATACACTATTTGGGCAAATGTTTCACTTTCACTTTAATATTTTAACAGGTCTGTAATAATCTTGGCCAGTGCACATGCTCATCTGGATTTGTGCCACCTGCCTGTGAATCTGGTGAGTACATGTAACATGTGCATGCATGTAGCCTTACCATGTGTCAACACTCAGCAATGTGTCTACAATATCAGCTCATGTGCTGTAATAGTCTTCTTATTGTGCATTACACTTGCCCCACCCTCTTGCCCTGGCTACGCTCTGACCTAAACTCTGATCACTAGTTCCCAAACTACTGGTTTATTTGGTCGTTCTTATATTTATATGACTCGTCTTGTCGTTATTATATTTCAGCCACACTGGTGAATGAATGTAACACCAACAATGGCGGCTGTTCTCAAGTGTGCACAGACACCACCTCCTCCTTCACCTGCTCCTGCAACTCCGGCTACACCCTTGCCGGTGACAGACGTACTTGTAATGGTAAGTGTGCGCATGACAACACATCAAGCTATGGTTGCTATGGCATCATGCAATGACATGTTATCCATGATGGGTATATGTTTTATGTATAGATAGCAATAAGTGCATAGCTGGCACTCACATCTTGTAGTCACCCCCACCCCAATAACATGTTACATCAGGTTATGTATGTATGTTCAGATATCAACGAGTGCACAGCCGGCACCCACAACTGTGCTCAGACTTGTTCCAATAATGCCGGAGGGTTCACTTGCAGTTGCAACACTGGATATACTCTGAACGCCAATGGACGAAGCTGTGACGGTAAGGAGATACTTGCTAGGTTTGATTGAGTATATAGTTGCTGTTTAGTAGCTCATATACATTAAGATTTGCTTCTTGAACCAGCAAACAACTGTACTGTAACTGTTAATATCATCCACTGTTCAAATTAAGTTTTACTGGAGAAGAGTTCTCCTAAAAAATGTAATTTGCTTAATATCAACAAATCTATGAAATGATCCCATCTTCATTAGATATATCCTGTCTTTGTTAGGTTTATCCTGTCTTTGTTAGGTTTATCCTGTTTCACCGTATTGGCTTGGTTTCACTGTAATGAAGAGTTATATGGTCCACAGAGAAAAACATCGTTATCTCAGTGTTTTACTAAAGATATGTTTGTGTGTGTGATGTGGCAGATATCAATGAGTGCTCCACTAACAATGGAGGTTGCGGTCAGATGTGCACTAACACCCAAGGCAGTTTCACATGCAGCTGTTCCTCAGGCTATCAGCTGAGCAGCAATGGGTTGAGTTGTGTAGATATCAATGAGTGCACCACGTCCCAGCACAACTGTGCCCAGATATGTCGAAACACTGCCGGTGGCTTCACTTGTGACTGTAACTCTGGATTCATGCTCAACTCTGACCAGAGGACTTGCTCAGGTGAGATATCGTACTAGTCATTTAATAAATCTTTGCTGGGAAAAGCAAAATTACATTATAATGTACAAAATGAAACTAGTACGCCATCAAATGGTCTCGTACAAATATAGGAAGTGTCTACTGTCATGGTAGTTGTTCTTGTTGCAATAAAGTTAAAATTTATCTATATTGATCTTACAAGTAGTGTACATGCTCCTTTCAACACACACGCACACACAAACACACATGCATACACACGTGCACACACACACAAACACACCACCACACAGATGTGAATGAGTGCAACACCAACAACGGTGGTTGCCAGCAGGTGTGCACCAACACTGCGGGGTCCTTCTCCTGCAGCTGCAACTCTGGATACACACCATCGGGTGGGAATCTGTGCGTTGACGTCAACGAATGCAACACCAACAATGGCGGGTGCAGCCAGATATGCAGCAACTCAGTTGGCTCCTTCTCTTGTTCCTGTAGAAATGGCTATACAGCCAGTGGCAGCAGTTGTTTAGGCAAGTTTCTCATGGAACGGTAAAATAATGGTATATTTTATTTATTTTTTATTTTTTATTGTACAGATGTCAATGAATGTCAATCTAATAATGGGAACTGTCAGCATACATGTCAGAATACTGTCGGTAGCTTTAGTTGTGGTTGCAATTCTGGATTCATTCTAGCCAGCAATGGACAAACTTGCAATGGTGAGTGTGAAATATTCAATCTGGACATCTTTTGCATTTATCACACAACTGCGTGTGTTGTTGTTGTTGTTGTTTGTTTATTTTTACAGATATTAATGAGTGTGCCAATAGCAATGGTGGCTGTGCCCACATTTGCTCCAATACTGCAGGGTCCTTTGAATGTAGTTGTCGCACAGGCTTTCAGCTCACCCCTGACCAGAGAGGATGTGTTGGTAAGTGCGTTTTGAACATGGATGCTGTAATTTTTGCGTTGCTTAAGTCCTCCAGAGTAGGACACTATTAACTTAGTCTATCTGCCTTGAGGGCAGGGACACAGTCATAATCACAGTCATAATCACAGTCATAATCGCAGTCAATCATTTTATCATATGTGTGACTAGTGATCAACCAGTGCACCCAGTCGAGTGATGTGTGTGACCAGTTCTGCATGCAGACTGGCACTACCATCACATGCTCGTGTAGAACTGGATACAGTCTAGACTCGGATGGAAGGACTTGTTCAGGTAAGATTTTTTTTTAAATGTTTGGCGAAAAAAATTATTTACAGGAATGTGAGAATTAATATCAGGGAAATTTTTTTTGTTAGGATGTTCTCTGTCTTGAAAAAAGTTTTCCTCCTCTTTTTTTTTAAACCAGATGTCAATGAGTGTGATACAAACAATGGCAGCTGCTCTCAGTTGTGCACCAACAGACTTGGATCCTTTGCATGCCTATGTCTAACTGGATATACCCTAGATGCTAATGGACGGTCCTGCAATGGTAAGCTGGAAAGATAAAGTTAAATACAGATAGACAAAAGACTCTTAGAAAACTCTTAAATGATGAGATTACTGGTGGCATAGAAAAGGGGGCGGGGAAAATCTGGGGGCTGAAGCTCTCCCCCATAACTTTGAAGCAATCTAAAAGAGTTCATATTTCTCATGTGACCACCTTTAAACCACAAGACATTCCATTAGAGCCCCCTCTCCCCTTTCTTTACTGAAACATATACCTACAGCGCTGACTGTATACATACTAACACAAACAGCAGTATTTAGAGGGTCATACAAAGCTTGAACTCATACAAACTCAAAATTGTAACTTGTAGACGTCAATGAATGTTCCAATTCCAACGGAGGTTGCGACCAAGTGTGCGCCAATACTCCCGCCTCCTTCATGTGCGGCTGTCGCACGGGCTACACGCTGATGCCCGATGGCATCAACTGTGTGGACATTGATGAATGCGGACTTAATGCTGGAAAGACTTGCCAAGACACATGCATTAACACGGACGGCAACTTCACGTGTGGCTGCAGGTCTGGATTCTCGTTGGCCAGTGATGGGAAGACATGCTCAGGTATGTGTAAGAATATTCGGGTGTGTGAAATATCCCATCTGATGAAGTTACCTGATATTGTGATTTATGTCCTGAACTGTCTCAGATGTCAATGAATGTACCACTAACAATGGAGGCTGCACGCATTTTTGCAAGAACACCAACGGGTCATTTGAATGCAGCTGCAATTCAGGCTATATCTTGTCCCTCAATGGATTTTCTTGTGATGGTACGTTTAACTAAATGCAGTGATATATACCAGTTGTCTATTCATTTCACTGATTAAATGAACTAATAATATAACATTCCTATTTATGATGTAGATATCAACGAGTGTGTGCGAGGGGACAATGGTGGGTGTGATATAGTATGCATTAACTCACCCGGTTCTTACAACTGCTCATGCTCTACGGGCTTTGCCATACAGGAAGATGGAAGGACTTGTGCCAGTAAGTTTAATTTTAGAAGTTAGAAGTTATCATTATATCACCTTATTTGATGTCATGTTCCTATTAAATAGCACTGGACAGCAACAAATGCCAAAATGAAGATCGCTGCACTCAGTTTTGTCGGAGAAATGGCAACATTGATATCTGTTCATGTAGGACTGGATTCATCTTGGCTAATGATGGCACCACATGCAATGGTGAGTTTTGTGTTCAAATACAAGTCTTACCAACAATAAAATGTAATAATATTTTTTCATGCTACAATGTTAGATGTTATTATACTAATATTATACCAAACTCTTGTGTTTTTATGCTGCTTTGCTGTGCTGCTGGATTTCTTATAGATATAAATGAGTGCACGGATGGTACCAGTAGCTGCCAGCACAACTGTACCAACACAGTCGGAGGCTTTGTCTGCTCATGTGACCCTGGTACAGAACTTGCCGCTGATGGTATCTCTTGCAGAAGTAAGACTAAAATTCGAGTGCATTTTTGTTCAAGTTAAATATTTCACAGACTGCATGTAATATTTATTAGATATTACATTAACTGGAGGTGAGAATCAGGCAACCCAACCCACAAATCCACCACCTTCAGGTAAAACAAAATTCTTTTAGGCTTTGTTCATTGAGCATTTTGTTCTGTGCTCTCTTCAGGTGGACTGCCAGTAGCTGCAGTAGTTGGTGGCGCAGTGGGAGCAATACTAGTGATAATACTTGTAGTTGTTCTCATTCTGGCTCTGATCTTCATGAAGAAAAGAAATGTCAAATTTCCAGTCAGAGAGAGCAAGCCTACTTACAAGCCACCCCCTACTCACACTGCTTCTAATCAAGTTCCTAAGTCTGCATCACATGAAGACCTTCTTGATGGTGGGCCATCAGCATCGCGAGACGGGTATGAATCTGAGGACTCCTTTGAGGACATTGAGCCGGCAGTTTACGGCAATGTTACATTTGACCCAGTGCAGGATAAACACGTGCCAAGAAGAAAGCAGGCACCTCCGCCACCCCCATCTACCACAGCGAAGAAGAATACTCCATCTCAAGCTCCTCAACCCAGGCTGCCCGCACCCACTGCAACTCAGAATGGGATAAAGACTGAAGCTGCGAAACAAGGAAAGACTAACGGTCCAAAGCCATTACCTGTAGCAAAGTCTAACAACTCGGATCTGCCTCCTTCATACAAGACTCTATTCTCCAATCAGCAAGAGACAACAGCGAATAAATCAATTCCGCCTTTGGTGAAGCCTACCACAGAAGCACCTCCAGCTGCTAGCAGCAAGCCAAGCCCTCCTCAAACAAAACCCACAGTTCCTCTTGCTTCCAAGCCAGTGTCATCCCTTACCAAACTAACCCAACCTAAGGCTAACCCAACAGTTGAATCAAACCCACCTCCTGCCAAACCAACTCCACCCACGACTAAACCTGTGTCCCTTGACAAACGAACTCCACCACCACCTTGGGTCAAAACCAACTCTACAACAGAAGGGTCAAATGCTACTACTAGTATAGGCAAGCCCAGCCGGCCACCGCCATCAAAGCCAGACTCCAAAAAACAAACTCCACCTTGGGTAAAAGATATCTCTGAGCCAAACTCAATGACCAAAAATATAACCCCGTCTCCCACTAAACCAGCATTATCAAAGCCTACTCCAGCAGTTTCCAGTAAACTGGCTGCTTCTGACTCTCAAAAGCCTTCTGTAAACTTAAAGCCACAACCTCCAAATAAACCTGTGATAGATCAGGATTCAACAGATCGTCCAGTTGCTGCCCTTAAGCCTAGTGCTCCCAAGCGTACAGCTCCCAAGCCTACACCTACCGCCCTCAAGCCTACAGCTCCCATGCCTACAGCTCACAAGCCTACAGCTCCAGTGCCTACTGCTCCTAAGCCCACTGCTCCCCTCAAGCCTACTGCTCAAGTGGCTACAGCTCCCAAGCCTTCTGCTGCCCCCAAGCCCACTGCTCCCCTCAAGCCTACAGCTCCAGTGGCTACAGCTCCCAAGCCTTCTGCTGCCCCCAAGCCCACTGCTCCCCCCAAGCCTACCGCTCAAGTGGCTACAGCTCCCAAGCCTTCTGCTGCCCCCAAGCCCACTGCTCAGCCTACAGCTCCAGTGGCTACAGCTCCCAAGCCTACTGCTGCCCCTAAGCCCACTGCTCCCAAGCCAACACCAAGAACTGCTCCTACAGGTAGGATATCTGATGAAAATAAGAAGCCTATGGCCCCACCTCGGAGGTAAAAACAACAACAACTTATATAGACTATTATATGTCAGCAATCCTTTCTTTCTTTTTCCACTTTGTATTTATAATAAATTTTTTTTATATATTCTTAAAACAAAGCAGTCAAGTTGAAAAATAAAATATATTTTCAAGGAGAAATATTTTTCCTGAAAAGTGCAGACTCTTGCACCTCTCTTTGTGTCAACTGCAGTGGCAGTTCTGTCCTATTTTACTTGTGGTCAATTAAGAAAGTAAGTATAGGGCATTCAATGCATCCATCCACTCCTTTCAACCCAGAGCTATTGATGACATTTGGTTTCAGTTCCCTCATTGATGTAGGAGTTAAGTTATAGAACCTGGTAATCTAGCCAAAAGTAAAATAAGTCATTCTCTAAGTAACATTAGTTGCTATAATATATCCTGTATGATGGGGATGTCTGGATGTTCACTGCAGATGTTGTAAAATTATAGCTCAGAGTTTGTCAGGTTTTGTGGATCATTGCACATCTGTATAAAAATATATTATATTACATTGTTTTAGCTCAATTTTCTTTTAACACATTCGTGTTAATTAATTCTTTTTCTGCAGCTCAAGTAGTCTTGCTCACATTGAAAAACAAAATGAGGACAGAAACTGGCTACAAAATAATATAGCTATCTTTGCTATAACTCAGCATGTAAAATGCAGAAGTTAAGGATTGGCAAACATTAATCATTAGTTGTGTAAGGGATGCATTAGGTGTTGAGTGTGCACTAGGTAGACCAGCTTCAATAGCCTGACATGTATCGGTACAAGAGACAGAATGAATAGATAATTCAGAACAGTTGTAATAAAAACCACCTCCCCCCTCTCCAGTTTCCTCTATTCCTCTCCTATGCTGAAAAAACTTGGAGCCTAAGGTTTGTATCTGTGTGTGCATCTATAAATGACTTTTAAAATATCATCTAAAATATGGAAAACAAGACTAGAAGCAAACAAACAGACAAACAAAGAAACAACTGACAACACAAAATGGAAACCCACCAATAGTATAAACTCGTGTTTGTTGTTCAATCTTACAATGTTTATTTAGTTTGGAGCAAAAAAGTCATTATCCCAAATAATCATGACATAATACACTATTCCACTTTCTTAAAAAATAAAACAAACAATAAAAATACTGGATTGTCTTCTTTACTTCTGTAGGGTCCATACAAGTAGCTGTTTGCATCATTTCAATTGTACAGGGTAAGAGCAAACAATACTTGACATGTAACTAAAGTAGTTTAATTAACAGAATAGCTCACAAGGCTAACTTACCAGCTTCTTGTCATTGACTATAAGGAGCTCCACGATCCTTGTTCTAGTGCTAGCAGACGCTTCCTAATTGAAAACAATATTTCACACAAATATCTCATCACAAATATCTCTCATCACAAATATCTCTCATCAAACAACAAAAAATCTCATAACAACAAATATCTCTCATGACAACAAATAACAACAAATATCTCTCACCACAACAAATAACAAATATCTCTCACCACAACAAATTACAAGTATCTTTCACAACAACAAATTAAAGTGACAACAAATTACAAGTACCTCTTATAACACCAAATTACAAATATCTCTCATAATAACAATATACAGATGTGAACATACCAGAACTAGCCGTCATTAAAGTTAATGTCATCATCAAGTTGCGAAAATCTGTCTTCATGCATGAGGGAAGGATCTAATTAACACCAAATACTCGTATCTTAACTTTTATGATGATTAGGTTTGAAGTGAACACACCTACTTTAATAATAATAATAACAGTAATACTGTAATGTTAATATACATAAACTGATAGACATACGTATTTGTATTCATACCACAAATTCCATAATAAGTATTTCTGTCGACTGTGTCTTCAAAGTGTTCGCTGTAAAGTATGTGAGGCTGTACAAACCAATACAAATACAATCATAACATAGTTAGTACAATACATAGTTAAATCACATGACTTAGTCTTTTGAATGAAATAAAGTTTTAGTGGTTGTTTTAGTAATATGCATAGGATGTGCTTAGCACCTTTGTCTGTGCCAGCTTATACTGAAGCTTACCGTTTCATTAAAAAAAAAAAAAAAAGTCAAAAATTTTCAATCTCAGGTATGTGTGGACTCTTCCGTTAAATACACAAGATTATGCCCTTCTACTTGGCATTGAAAACTACTCGTGCTTCAATTGCTTAGTGGCTTCATTTTGTAAAAAATAAAAGCCTTGACAGTTTGGTCTCCTTACTAAATGTAGTTTGTGTCAACTGGTTAAAACCCATTACCATTAAGAGAATAAGGACTAATGGTGCAACATGCAATAACTATAATGTGGCAATCTATAGCAAGCAATAATGATAGTTAAATAATGTATGCAACATTGTGTGTAAATGTAAACATTTTTATTCTAGAAACAAGATTATGGTAGATGCCAATAAACACAGCATTGTTGTTAGTTCACACATAGTAGCACAGACCAAACGTACGAAAGAGCAACAGACTTGTACATTCTGAATGTGGCTGAGAAGAGTGTTAAAATATGCAGGAAGAAGAGGAAGTGGTTTTATTATGGAGATACAAAAGCAAGAAATGAGAATTGCTGCGAAAACATGTGACCATCAAATCAAAGGATATTTCAAACCTAGCGGAATGTATGAATTATCTATCCTGTCTGAAGAAGATAGTGCTATGGAGTCAAACCTCAACATGGTAAATCATATTGATGTTATTAGGCATAATCTTATTGGGAAAACAGATTGAAATTGACTTAGTTCATAGACTGCGCAGGAATCATCATTGGGCATTTTCATTTAACTCTAAATTAAAAAGACTAGCAAGTGCCCCTTCATACAATGGTGCTTGACAAACTGGCTCTTGAAAATACTATATTAACATAAATCCAGCTATTTAGAATGATTACTTTTTGTGGAAAAAAAAATTAGAAGATCGGGGTTACTACCTGGTTGTCTTGTGTTTCTGCTGGATACTTGTTAGCCTCATTGAATGAATACGCTATTATATAATGTATACTCTCCCTATACAGCACATTGCGGCAGGTTCAATGTATCCATCAACTCTATAGCCAAGAACTATAGTTCACTTGGTTTCATTTCCCTCATTGATATAGGAGTTAACATTGTCGCCTATTTATACACAGGAACAAACATCTCCCCAGACTATTTCTACCTCACTACTAGTGTTTCGCCAAGATGTCCCTGTGTATATGTAGGCAACAATTTAAAGAAGTAATGATAGCATGATAGTTTAAAAGTATATATTAAAAGTGATTTTCTGCAACCAGTGACAATAGGTAGTGGTCACCAAAGTCAGCGTGGTCACTTTTATTCAGATTGAATCGATATATTCATGAAAAAAAAAGAAATTCTAGAATCAAATAATCACTTCCACATTTTAGATCAGTGGAAGCATTTGGTAAGTTTGGCAGATCATGCTTAGTAAGCAGATATAAAGTTTATCATTTCCGGGACAAACAATAGAAATACAAAATACATTTCCGTTGTGGGACAGTGGCTAAATGATAAATCTGGGACTGTCCCGGAGCTTTCGGGACTGTCCCAGAGCTTTCGGGACAGTTGGCAACTCTGACATTGTATTAGCTCAACTTGCTTGATTTATTAGCTTTAATACTAACCCTTTTTCTATATTTTCAAAAATCGTTTATACTAAGTAGGGAAATTGCATTTGTGCAGAGTAATACCACCTGCTATGACAGGTGACACACTGACTGCATTATTTATTTTTCTGTGGCTTAAATGCAGAAGTTCATAAGTGGCAAACATTAATATTTAGTTGTGCTATATGTATGCACATATTAGATGTTGAGTGTGCACTAGGTAGACCAGCTTCAATATCCTGACATAGGGTGTGTATCATGTACTACATGGGACAGAATGAATAGATCTATTCATTGATATTGTAGCCTTACAAGGCATCATCATCAGGTTACACAAAGAGGACTGTCCTGGAGGCTTGTAGGCTCACTCATACTTTTTGAGAAGCACCTACCAAAATATGACAGTGGAGGAACAATGGCTTGTCTTCATTAAGAGTAGAATGATTAAATAGTTGTAATAGTTATCACCTCCCCTCTAATGCTGAAAATTCTTGGAGCCTATGGTGTGCATGTGTGTGTATCTGTGTGTGCATCTGTAAATGACTTAATATCATCAGAATATGGAAAACAAGAAACAAACAGACAAAACAAACAAAGAAACAACTGACGACACAAAGTGGAATCCCACCAATAGTATAAACTCATGTAGTTGTTCATTCATACAATGTGTTATGATTTAGTTGGGAGCAAAAAAGTCATACATTTGGTATCATAATTTCACCTGGGAAGACTTGTTACAGAGTGCCAGGGGCTAATAGAGAGAGTGAAACACTATAGGACTGTTCTGGAGGTTTGTAGGCTACTTTCTACCAAAATATGACAGTGGAGGAACTTTTATTTGTGGTATGATGTGTTATGTAGCTTCAATTCATAAATGAATACATCAAATTACCCAGTCCCATGTACCTACCAGCTGGCTATTGAAGTTGATCTTATGTGTAGTCCACACCCAGCATCTAATATATGCATACATTAAACACAACTAATAATTAATTATTGCCAATTCTGAGGATTGCACTCTTGCACTCATTTATCTCCTCATTTTGATACTTCATTTTGTGCAAGATAATAAAAAAATGTAATGAGTCACTGCAGTGGGTCATAGCAGAAGGTATTATTTATTAAAGAAGAAAAGTTTGTGATTGGCTTTAAATAGCTTTTCAATAAAGCTAGAGTAATTGACTCATATGCTAATATATAATGAAATGTTGTAAATGTCTATGCAGCTAAGGCACATTTTAATCTCTGAGCTTCAATAAGAGAACTTTTGTTGGAAATGCTATGACTTATCCTACTTGCTTAAAAGTATGGTTCTCATTGCTTGGGCTGATTTGACAGAGATCATGCAGACATAATGGCTGGATGATAAATCATATTCTGATGAATTATCCTAGAATATTTTATTGGAACCAATTTTTTTTAGCATAAAAAAAAGCCCATCTCTCCCTAGACAGACATTTTTGCTAAACCAATTCTAAGAATACCAAATGAGCTGTTGACTGAAGGAGTAAATTGATGCTTTGAATGCCCTCCCCTCCCTTTTTTTTTCTCACATATTGAATTGACCAAATGCTAAATGGGACCAAAATACCACAAGCTACACTGATACAAAGCTAGCTACAAGTCACACCTTTTCACAGAGAGGAGTGTATATAAAGACCAGCTCCTTGCATGCAATCTCATAAATAGGAATCTGCAGGATGATGGCAAATTGTTGTTCACCTTCACCCAGAGCTGCTGACTCCACTAAACCTACCAGCATTAAAGTAACTATCAGCGAAGGTAACCTGTGGAAGAAGTTTCAAAGGATAGGCAATGAGATGATAGTAACTAAGCCAGGAAGGTAAACATGAAGTCATAATCTGTCCATTTTTTAAGAGATGGCTTAGCTATATACCATAGTATTACTGAAGCTAGATAACTCTGCACTGACATAGTTACATGTTATGTCTGCAGGAGGCTATTCCCAGGAGTGATGGTCACCATCACAGGCTTAGACCCTGATGTGTTTTATGATTTATTATTTGTAATTGCCTCTACTGACCAGTATCGATACAAGTACACAAACATGAAATGGCAGACGGTGGGTGAATCTGAAGTTCGCCAAAATGAGGAGAAGCAGAAATTTAAACACCCAAATGGCCCCAATACTGGAGAGTACTGGATGCAAAAGCCAATTAGTTTCAAAGGTGTAAAAATATCCAATTATGATACTTCAAAGAATGGCAATGTAAGTATTTATTTAACAAGGCAAAATAAGGATATGACTTATTGCATGCAATAATTTAAGGTTAAAGTAATTTGTTTTGTTTTTCTTTCTACAGATTCTGATTCATACAATGCATAAGTACCACGTAGAAATTGTTGTTGTGCCATACAACCAGACTAGAACTTCAACGTGCGAAGAGCTTCCTTTTCCACTTCTGGAAACAACCTTCATTGCGGTGTCTGCCTATCAGAATCTTGATCTTACAAAGCTGAAGATAGATAATAACCCTTTCGCAAAAGGGTTTAGAGACAAAATGCAGGCAAATAAAGCCTAGGCAAGAACAGTGTCGCCACAATCATTTCTTCATGCTACCTTCTGGTAAGCAACACTTTGAATGTCAATGAATTTATTTTAACCGAATGTGAATGTGTTTTGTAGGTTACAATCTTGTCTCACCCTCAACAACTGCCCCAAGTACAGCTTTGGCATCTACATACTCTCACAACACCGGCTTCCCCTCAATGCTTACTCCGAGATTTCCTCAGCTATATCCCCCTATTGTGCCCACTTCTTTCCCACTTCCTCTCCCAGGAATGTGGCCGCTAATGGGGAGCCAGAGTCCAGTTGCCCCCAGCATTCCAAGCACGCCTTCTACGCCAGGAGAGCAAGATGGATGTGTGTCTCAGAGTGATAGCACCACTGATCACTAAGGAGCTGCTATTTCAGCAAACACTCTACATACATGAACTCTGTGTCTATGCTTCATTTTCATTTTCTGATCAATTTCTTTTTATGCCTTCAAGGTTACTATGCAAGACACAAGTTAAAAGTATGAAATGATGGGGAACAAAAGAAAGATAGTTACTTTGAAGTGATTCTTATGATGCCCAACTTAATGGGAGCACAGAATATGAATATCATTATAAATCTTGTAAAATTATATTCTTAGCACCAATATCTTCTCCCTCTCCCTTCATGTAGTAGTTGGTAAAGGGGTTATAGCATACTAGCTTACTAATTTTATGCCTTGTATCTGTAATTTTGTGGCTAAATATTTAATGCAATTAGTATTTCTAACACCCTACAACCAGAAGACACAATTAATCTATTCAAATTATTGCCTCTTTGCTAAGCAAATGGGAATGACCACAGATTATGAAAATATAGAACTTTAAATTCCGTTTCTTAGCACCAGATCCCCCACCCCCACATGGAGTGGTCTGGTAAAGGGTCTTACTATTAGGCATTTTTTGTCTGTGTTTTAGAAGTTGGAATTGTTATAAAAACAACAACAACAAATAACGTTGCTCATGTCCATCAAATTTGGAATTTTTTCTGTGCGTAACGAAAATAACCAAAAAATCTGTACTTAGCAAGAAAGGCTAACAATCCGAATGTAATTATTAGCATTTAAACATATAATTATACACACAACTACTTGAAATGCATGCTTTGTTCTTTTTTTTTCATGCACAAGCTAATGCCTATACTATATCCATTTCCATCCACCTCACACCCACTCAAACTTCTCATAAATATTTGACAGGCAATGAGTATGTTACCACCTAGCACCTGTTGCAGCACCTTTCTAGAGAGGCAACTTTGCCTCCATCATGGGCAGCACCAGGGGCAGTGTGATGGCAGCACCAGGGGCAGTGTGATGGCACCATGTACTATTTAATGTTTTATTTATTTTTGCTTATTGCATTGCATTGTATTCCATTTACTGTTAAGTAATGGTTGTCGTGAAAGTTGTCAGCTCTTATCTCACGAGGAGGAGTTATTGTTGACTTCAAGGGTAAATGCTGCCATCAGAGGCAGTCTCAAAGATCCAGGCAATATGGAGGGGTTATGGATTGAGGGTCTACCCTTATCTCTCACAAGCTAGACCTAGGGTTCTAAGTACTGGCCTTATGGTTGACTTAATTAAAATTAATTAACAAAGAACCTGGGTTTGAAAGACTGACTGTTGGGGTATGCAGGACAGCCAGTTTATATAGAAAACCAGCCGACACACCCTTATTCTGAGTGAAGCATAATATAGAACTAACAGGTGCTTAAATCTGATTGGTAGAGATGAGATATGGCCAAATATGGTTGCAAAAATGGAAGGAAAAGTGTGAATTAGTGTTAGGGTGAAGTGAACTGTATTAGTAATCTGTTAATGAAATAAATACTGGGAGTAAATACAATGAAATAAATAGCTGTTTAATTTTGGACTACACACGTCAAGTAAACTTTTAATTTTTTACGACGTTTCGACCAAGTTTGCTGGTCTTCTTCAGGTACAAGAAAAAACAAAAAAGTGAAATGAGTGGTTGAGTGACTCAGTAAAATAGGTGACTGGTTTGGCTAGGGGTGCTAAAAGGTGTTGATTGGCAGTCTAAAGGATTGGGGATAAGGAACAAAGGGAGAGAGAATAAAGGATAAAGAACTAAGGATGAAAGAAAGTGAATGGAAATGATGAAAGGATGAAGAACAAGGAGGAAGAAAGGAATGATAACTTGATAATTAAGTAAAATTAGCAGCTAATAAACAATAACATAATGGTAATAATAATAAAATAATAATAATAATAACTGTGAGGATAATGCCAATCATCTCGTAATGTCACTTGTCCAGATAGGCTGATGGCAAGACCTTCATCTTGGTTAAAGTTTGGAATTCTCCTGATATGACAGCTAATGAACAGAATTACCTAACCACGTCACTATGACTCTCAAGAACTACATTAATGAAATAAATAGTTAAGTAAACAATTAGTTAAATAAACAGTTAACATGTTGGAGTGGGGTTGTAATGTGTGGCTGGAGATGTGATCAGTGCTGGAATCTCCACCACAATGGTTACAACAATGAAGGTCGACCAACTGCCTAGTTCACTTGATAATTCAAGTTTGTTTGTTTTTTGTGAAATTTGCTATAAACCAACACAATTGCCAACATTTCCTGTAGGCTGCTCGCCTAACAAATAAATTTTCTGAACTCCTCAGTAATGCCCTGACCATTTTTATTGCAATTGCGAGTTTCACTTCATTTGAACTTCAAATGAAAGTTAGTATTATGGTTAATAGTATAATGCATGCTCATGATTTGTTGCATCCATTTTGCATACCTGTACACCTAATATGAGTATCGCACCCAAGTTATATAACTGGTATTTTTTGCTTAACATATACTAGAATACAACTACTGCCACTTGGAGCATATTGCTTTGCTAGGCAATATAGCAAGCTCACAAATGTTGAAAGTAAACAATTAGAATTGTCCAAGTGAAAAAAATAGAAAGCATGCAATAAAGTCTGACTCACTATTGCATGTGTTGTCACCATTCATCTCCAGTCCTACATCACTGTCGGCAGCTCCAAAACAGAACACCTGAATATCTTCTAGCCACAGTTTACAGGGACAATTAGATCTAAAAATAAAATTAATACATGCATACAAACAATGAGCAGCAAACATGTTTTAATATTACCTCTATTATTTATTAATCATCAATAACTCTCAAAGTAAGTGATAAATCTACTGAATAACCTACCCCATAAGTGGATTTGCTACTTGGATTAAGTAGAAAAATAAGGGGCAATGGGAGAAAATACTATACGTCGTGCTAAAATCTCATGTTACATCCCATTTTTCTACACGATTGGCATGCATATAAAACACATGATCATAACCACATGATGTAGTAGGATTAAGGTAAAATTGAAGTCAGCCATTTTGATTTAAAATATATTTAGCAAATATTCTTTATAACAGTATAAATACACAGCAGCTACATAAAATGCTGAAATAATACATTACCCGTAATGACTCTAGCAGACTCTTTAATGCCTACTGAAACCAGGTAAATCTATTTAAAGATTTTTTAGCAAATATTCCTTTACTATAGTATAAATACTTGCTCTATAATACTGAAATAGTACGGTAGTGTAGTGTACTACTGGTAGTTTTAATTTTTAATTTTTTTGTTGTAGTTGAAAGTGTTGATTATGGTATCCAAAAGTCACACACAAAATTGAGATTTGTTAGTTCCTTCAACATTTTGGACTTGCAGTTTGCACTAGCCTGCTTCCTGAAATCTTATTTCCTGAATTGGGTGTGGTTTGTGTGATATTATGTTGAGAACAGCTCTGGGCCAACACTAGCACTAGTAAAGTCTATGATAGTGAAGTCAGTAGCTCAGATACCTCCTGTGTCTTCAGCCTATTACTGATGCTAGTCAAGAAAGTGGGAGCTCTGGTGGGGAATTGAAACCATACCTCTATGAACCAGTTGCAAGTCACATTGAATCCTCAAATGACACTCCTGATGATGATGTTTCACGGGACAATTTAAGACTTCTAACAACAAGATGGAACAGAAACAGAAACTTTATAGCTAGTTTAGCAGCATAACTTCTTCTTATTTTTTTTAATAGCAGCCCAAAACTTATATTGCTGGATGATAAGAAATTTTATCATTTAATGCACAAATCACTGTTGAAAGGTTTAAAGTTTAAGCTGGGACAAATGTCAAATGTATCTCTCTGTTTACTGTAGCCATACACCATACAATATAAATTTGCCCCCCCCCCCTCCCCCCCCCCAGAACAGTTTTCTAGATATGGCTCAGGTAGCAAGGATGATCTATCACACAGAGTTGGCTCTTCACATAAGCACGCACACCCATATATATTATTGATACAGGAGAACATCACGAGTTTGTTGACTTAGCATGCACTTGTATACTCTGTGAATAAATATTTTATTATGTACTGCTCATGCTCTGGAAAAATAGAGCCACATCCTGCTTACTTTAATGCATTTCCTATGTGGCAACAGGTAGTAGGCCCTGTTCAGTACATAAACTCTCAAACTAGTCCATAAGTAAAGGGACAAAGCATAATTTCAAGAGAATCAGACTGTACATAATGACTACTTGAGCATATGCAGCCTCTAATCACACTTTGGTTCTTTGGTTCGACTACTTCAGTCTATGGATATCAGTAACAATGATTTTGATTGTCCATTATTAATGCTGACAAATTTGATTTAATGTATCAATTCCCATACAATACAGCAGTCTGTGTCTGTTGTGCATGAATGTACTGATAGCTGCAAGTTCATCACAACTACTATTTGTTAGATCACATTGCTATATTGTTGCTATGTGCATTAAATCAGCAAGTGTGCATTAATTTTTAGCCTAAAGGCAAGAGTGCATTAAATCAGTTAGGGTAGCAACAACGGAATAGAGCATACGCAACGTGATCTAAATTAGTTAAAGCACGGGCGTCTCGTGCACTGGTCGATTTAATTAAAAAATCGCTGTTCAATTGAAATCACACAGGGACGAAAGTGAAATAGCGCGTAACTAATTGAAATACCTCGGTAACTAAGTGGAAACTAAGTGAAAATACCTCGGCGTAGCTTACGGGTAAGCGCACGCGTAGAGCGTTAACCTTGGAAACGTACAGTTCGAGTAGTTTCTAGTAGGGGACAATGTGCTTTTAAAAAAGCTGGCCTACTATTAGCGAGTGATAGCACGGACAACCTGTGCTATTAGGGATCAATAGCACAGTTACCCGTTCTATTACTCATACTAATACTGTTGAACATGAGCAAATACATACCACTGGTCTTTCCTATAATCACGACATTACAAACAAACTTTATTATCTCAATATTTATATTATCATTAGATGTTTTTTGACATTGCTATACTAAGAATACTGTAACAATAAAAACCAAAAAATTAGCATAGCTAGTTACAGTTGCTACGTTGCTGTTATAAAATACTGTAACAGTAGTATAATCAGGCATGAATACATATTGAATACCAACATAGCTACACTACCGTTACAGATTTACTGAAACAACACTGTGATCAGTACAAACAAGAATTGAGTAATCAGGATTGAAATAATACTGCTATCCCAAGTAAGTTGCCGTTTCGGCACCGTCAACTGAACTCGCTGTTATCACTTTGAACTGTTGGGTAAAGGGTTTCTCTACGCGAGTTCTGTATACAATTTAATTATAACGACCTTTACCTTTCTTTAAGTTAAAAGGGGGTGTGGGTCTCTTTCCAGTGTCGTGTCGTGTCAATAGTAGTACGCAAGCAGTCATGAAGATTCGTTGCGTACTGCTTACGCTGGTGTTTACCCTAGTAGCTGCGCGCAAAATCCCGTTCAAGAGCGCCAAAGCATCTAGGGGTAAGATGTTCGAGCAATTGTAATAGCGATTTGCTGTCAAATTTTATTTTGCACTAGAAACCATCAATAATTATGAAGAGTTTATGCCGACTATCACCATTGGAGACGACCACAAGGTACTGTATATTTGGTGAAAGTAGATTACCGATTAATGATATGCATTGATTTACTTGCAGCCTTATCCGTTACTTCTACGAGTTTCTGTGAGCACTCAATCGGAGACTCTTTCTCTAGTGCTTCACTTGAACCAGTAAGTCTTAAAAATTATGCAAGTGTACAAAAAAGTTTAGAGACATTTTTTACATGAAGCCCAGTGAAAGCCAGGTAAAGCAATGCTGTGAAACACATCTAATTTTTTTTTGTGCTGACTGATAGTGCATTTTGTTTTGTGATTTGCTAAGTGCACATTCAGACAGCTAGCTATTGTATATAGCTGTAGTTGCAGTATCATTTTGATGACTACCAAAATGGTCTGCACGCACTTCATCAAAATGTTAGAGTGACCACATCCAGCAATTGTGCAATACAAATTACCTCTCACTGTCATATTTTTAACGAGTTTTTTTTCCTTTGGAGGTTGCGGGTACCCTATATTCCCAAGGCACAGCTCTAGTGCACTTTTACTTGCTATAATTGGTAAAAGTGAGTATGAGATCTGTAGCACCTCACAGCTCTTCCTAATTGGTCAATCCACCCCCTCGTATATCTAATTTGTCTTCTCAGTTTAGTTGCCTGCATAATATACATGCTGGTCCAGATAAGAGACTATTGTATCTTGAAGAAGGCACAGATTTCTGATAAATAAAATCCCAAAGAGCTCTTGTTTTGTCAATACACGTTACAATGGTTAGTGTCAGATTTCCTCACAGAATAACTTTCAGAGACCTTTCTTTTTTAAAGTAACATCACATACATATACATTTAGAGTAATTGTAATCACGATGACCATGTGGGGTAAGTGAATAATATATGGCAGTGGGGTAAGGGGAGGGGGAGGTTGGAGTGCAAATGAATATTAGTAGCAGCTGCTTGATTGACAGAATTCCTCGACTGGCATAACCTTATGGCTGGCTCTTTTGCAACAAAATTAATGGTACACCATCACTTGTGATTGCATAGCAGCAAGCATGTGCTACCAATTGGGTAGTGGTGGGATGATACTTACTTCAGGCTTGTCCGGTGTTCTCTCCAGGGCTTTTATGAGTGATGCTGCATCACTTGGTTTGCACAGTGCACCACTTGAATGCTTACATTAAGCATCACTTGGTTTATTGTTGTTGTTGTTTAATACTTGACAGTTGATGCCTAAAATATTATTACTACTTGTGAGTTCTTGTATTATTTCAGGTTGTTTAATGATTAGTTGTGTGGTAAAAAAATCTATTAAAAGCAAAGACTGCTGAAACAGAATCAAGATGTTACAAAATTCAATGCTTCACTAGCATAATAAACTTTGCCTATTATTCGTATTTAATTGCAAATTTTCTCTGGGTAATTAAGAGCTGTGAAAATATGTTTCTAATATGACATCATCACAGCTACAAGATTACCTGCAATTCAGTCAATATGGGTGCCAACTCTCTGGAACTATAGAATCGTGAGTGTAGAAGTGCACTGAGATAATACAAAAGTGAAACTGACCTAAATCACCCTGGTTATAGCTATGGTTACATAGTGTTTTTTGAAGTGCTCTTTGTTGAAAGTTAGATGTAAAGGCCACAGGCTAAGTTGGAAAATATTAGTTTCTAATACTGTGTCATCTAAGAACACTGACAAGTTTGTGTGGGAGAGATTCCTACCAATTTAGTGTAACTTGAGTTTTATTGGAGAAGGAATTGGATCCACATGATCCATTACTTTGTTTAATGTATTAATTTACTCACAGAGATGCTGTTCCAAGTGGTTTCACTTCCATGTACTATGATGAACAAGGAAGGCTGGTTAAGGACACGGTAAGATAAATTTTAATTAAGTGCACTCAAAGTCAACAGCAGACTGCTTATGGTATGGATACAAAGTTTCCCTTGTACATTTCCATTTGTGCAATAGTATTAACCAACTGACAGGCAATTATGTGGCCAAGAACTTTGTTTACTATTTTCATCCACAAAAAAAACAAAAAACATGTATATACATACATAATGTCATAATGTATGTAAATTTAGAATGTTTATGAAAACTGCTACTACCTCGGGACAGTGGAGGAACATCCCTACTGGAAGGTTGCCATGGCAACTTGTCATGGGCTTCAGTAAGGGTATTATATAGGCACAGTATAGTACAGGAGGGAGTTGTAATTGTTGTAGGCTAGAGAAACAATGTCTGTAAGCTGTTTCTCCTCTTTTTAACTGAATGAATTTGTATATTGAACAAAATATCTTGTTTAAATTAGAAGTTAAATTTATTCGAGCTAGACAGATGGCGTTTCCCCTTTGGCTAAGTGATCATTTTAGCGGGTTAAGCCAGCTAAGTGAATGAATACTATATACTACAGGCCAACAAATAATTGAATAGATCTCTTTTGAGCAAATTTGACCTGCTCCAACGTTATCTTGTGTTTTTTGTTGTTGTTGTTGTGTTGTTGTTGTTTTGTTTGTATGTTTATGTTGTTTCTGTTCTTTACTTGTTTCATTTTTTGTTTAAATATTACAATTTGTTTTGGTGTTCGTTGATGCAGGGGTGAGTTTGGGTCAATGGATAAAAGAGATGAGATGTACCACATAGAACCACTGGACTACCACTCCAGTGAGGTATGACCAAAAAATGGGTGTGGTTGCTTTATTCATTATTTTTGGTGAGTAAACAAAATGACTGATACTAACAACTGATTCGATTCAGTTATCATGAGTTGTGTGATTTGGTTTGAATTTATGCCTGTACCATTACCCCATGAATGTTAACCATATAGAAATTGCAGAATGTTTATTTTCTTATGTGCCTCACAAGATGCAATGTGCAATAACTTAGGGGGTGCAATAACCTAATGTAATGATTTCATTTTGACGAGTGTGTAGATCTGACTTGGTCTTGCTCTTTCCATGTTCATCATGATATTGCACTATTTGGGGCCAAGTAGAAACATGAATAGTTGATATATATCTCTTAGAAGTCCCATATGCTTGTGTTGATAGCACATCATAAAAGACTTTGGAAAACACATATAGATTATTCCAAACAACTTTTGCCATTAAATAAATGATGTTGCTAAAGCAACATTATACAATAACTAGTGGTGTGCTTGAGCACAAATGGCGAGCGAGCCTTAAACTACACTATTGTTAAACTATTGATTTTAACAACTAACATTCAAGCTACTAAAATAAAGTCGAGTTGTTAATTACGCATATGCGGTAAAGGGGATTCAATGCCATAGTAACCTCCCCCCTCAACTGTTTGAATTGAAAAAGAAGCAACAAAATCAAGTCACGTTATATAAATTTTTTCTTTGTGATATTCTGAATAGTAGTTGTAACGCACAATACTTTCACACAACTGAACATACCTACACAAGACTTACCTTCGTGGTTCGTCTAGTGGACAATGAATTTTCAATTGAGTAGGGCTTATAACTGTGACAAATAGCGTATTAACTTACCACCGCCACTAACTCAAATAGAAATGGAGCTCCCATAAGTTTTTAACTGCACCCGCAAAACAATTCTAAGCGGTAAACAATTCAATTTCTAAGGTGATACGGGTAATGATCGCTAAACCAGAGGATTCTGTTTAGTGAAGTTTGAGACGGGGTCGAACACGGAGTGAACACAAAAATACGCGAGGGTCAAAGTACAAATGACATACGTACGTCCAAACATATATGTGACCGTCTACAGGAAAACCGGGCACAACGCAGCACCCTCGAAAAATTTTTTTTTGCACTTACAGAGTTGTTGGCGTCCAGATATTGAGCTCTCCAAGTTTTATCGTCGTAGCTTAAGTCGTTCCCACTATAATAGACCTAACCGTTCCCTTCCGTCGGCTTGAAACAATAGATTTTTAAGAAATCGATCGATCTTTTCTCGATATTTACGCACGCCGCATTGTGCCCGGTTTTCCTGTAGACGGTCACATATATAAATAAACTAGTGGTGTGCTTGAGCACAAATGGCGAGCGAGCCTTAAACTACACTATTGTTAAATTTGATTTTAACAACTAACACTCAAGCTATTAAAATAAAGTCGAGTTTTTAAATTACGTATGAGGTAAAGGGGTTTCAATGTCATAGTAACCGCTCCCGCAACAGTTTGAATTGAAAAAGAAGCAACAAAATCAAATCACGTTATTTAAAATTTTCTTTGTGATATTCTTAATAGTAGTTGTAACGCACAATACTTTCACACAACTGAACATACCTATGCAAGATTTACCTTCGTGGTTCGTCTAGTGGACAATGCATTTTTAAGTAAATACTGTTGAGTAGGGCTTATAACTGTGACAAATAGCGCATTAACTTACCACCGCCACTAACTCGAATAGAAATGGAGCTCCCATAAGATTTTGAGTTTTAACTGCACCCGCAAAACAATTCAAAGCCGTAAACAATTCAATTTCTAAGGTGATACGGGTAATGGTCGCTAAACCGGAGGATTCTGTTTAGTGAAGTTTGGGACGGGGTCGAACGCGGAGCGAGCACAAAAATACGGAGGGTCAAAGTACAAAATGACATACGTACGTCCATATATATAAATAAATAAATAAACAAACATCCCCGATTTTCGATTGTGTTACCCCTGTAAGTGTCTCGCTCGCTCCGCTCGCTCGCCAACAAACAAAATAATAATAAGGCAACCAAATGTAGTCTGCTGAAGTGTAAGTGTTTTTCCTTATAATAGCAGCAGTAAAGTTGTTGTTTAGAGAGAATTTGGTAAGGTTCTATGTTATTGTTGCATTAAGGCAGTTGAAAGAAGTAATTTGACTGAAGCGTTCGTGGCTGCCCTAACCTCTGCAAAGTATGTCTTTCGGCCGAATGGCTTTCTAAAACATGTGCTACCAAATGTCACACATGCATCTCATACATGCCACTGACTTTAATTTGTTACCCTTATCATACTGCCTCGCTTACTATATTTTTAAATTGAACTCTACTTTTTTTTATATTTTTAAGCTGTGTGAATGTATTTTTATTATTTTTAGATGGAACAAATCCATGTGGTATATAAAGACACTGAGTACAAGACACCTCAGGGGCATTGTGGTGAGTGAGGATCCTACACCAAATAGAAACCTAAGACAAGTCGCAATTAAAAGTGAATGTATCTTTTTTTTTCAACAATGCAGCTTTTCTTTGTTTTAACAGCCAATATATATATATTATTCATTTGATACAGGAGAATATCACGAGTCTGTTGGCTTAGTATTTACGCGAGTGCCGCAGGCACGAGCTTAAATACCGCCAATCAGGCGAGTGATATTCTCGGGTATCCAATGGATAATACATTTCTTAGGTACTGCTCATGGCAATACCTTGGTAACAAGAAATTTACCTAGGGGGACGTAATAACCCAACGTAATAACTATGAACACAGGTGATATGGAAAAATATTGCCCTAAGCCACATCCTGTTTAGTTTAATGCATTTTCTATGTGGCAACAGTTATCAGGCTCTGTTCAGTACCTAATAAATATAATTATTATAATTATAACTCATGTTTCCATTTCTTGCCAAAGTTATCCTCAGGGGTTAATGAGGTTGAACTCTCCATGGTGATTTATATACATAGTGTCAACAGAAAGATAACTGTGGTCATGCTTAGTTTGTTTGTTTGTTTTTGTGTGTGCGCGCATTTTTTTGTTTTTGGCAAGAAATCAAAACGTTGGGCAGTTTTATAATTGCCAATAATGACTGAATTTATTTCTTGCCCCTACCCACCAGCCAATTTTACAACTATACAAAGGTAACCAAGATCATATTGAAAGCCTGTAATGTTAGCATGAAGTAGGAGGCTGGGTCTATTAATTACATATTTACATGTAGCAAGTCTGAGGGACAGATTTAAAGTTTTACATTTTGCAGGTAGTGGGAATCACTCCATGGAGGATGTATCCAAGAGATTTAGCAAAGCCACCATCACAGGAAGGGAATATCGAGTGAGTAAATAATTAGAGTTGATTCATTACAACCAGTATCACAATGATGAGAGCCATTTACTGAATAGGTTCGAAGGCAGTCATCGGCAGAGACAGTGGAATGGGTGGTGGTGAATGATCATCGTCAGGTGTGAACATGCTTGATAGCTATCAATGTATCGCATCACATCTTTCCCTTTGTGATTTGTTTGCAGTATGAACGGCAAGGATCGAATCTCACTTCTACAGTACAAAGAGCAATTGCTATTGCAAACAGTATGCACAGCGTAAGTCAATGGATAAGACAGTGAATGTAGTCAAGGGAGGTGGACAGGTGTGTGTGTATACGAGCAGGAAAGGAGCAGCACTTTTTAACATCTTGTGGAACCACTATGGCTGCAACAATTAACTTTAAATCCAAGATCAGATATTATCTATGGACCTCTCACAGCTCAGTCACTATGGCCTGACTGGGTCCCCTAATGATGTAGTGTGAAAGAATTGTGTTATTGTGTGGGTGTGCCTGCACTAAGTTTCAAATTTGACCTCAGAGTCTGTAATGATACTACTAATTATTCAATACAGGAGTAGTAGGAATTTTAAATCTGTTTAGTTAATCTTCTTACTATTATTATGTAGATTTATAACAGTAATTTCAATATAAAAATTGCTCTGGTGAATTCCGTCACTTTCACTAATGGAGATCGGTTCACTGTGGTCAGTACTCCCAGCACGTTGCTCAACTCTTTCACTGCATATGTTGGAAATGCTCAGAATAATATTCCAAGTCATGACAGCGTCATGCTCCTGACGTGAGTTAACGAGGTGGACATCACATTCCATGTTACTATTGGATGTTTTATATCCAGTGGCATCGACCTGACAAGCTCAACAGTGGGTATTGCATTTGTGGGTACTATGTGCAGTTCTACTTCATCCGTAGGCTTGACACAAGACGGTGGGAGGAGCTTGTCGTCTGTGGTAACAACTGCGGCACATGAACTCGGTCATATCTTCAGCTTTGATCATGATGATGAAATTAGTAGTAAGATTTATTCCACATTTCTCACCAATCTAGGTGATGTTAGCGAATAATACTTAATAATAATAGCTAACAATAAATAATAGAAACAGCAACTGGCAACTTTTACATATGTAGTACAGAATCGACTACCTTATTGTCATTTCAAATTACCCGTATATATACGCACACACATACACAAACATAGCTGGCTGTACTTGTACGGACAGCTCAGGTGTATGCATTATGCAGTCATCATCCAGTGGAGGATCTGTCACATTCAGTTCATGTAGCCAGTCATCTCTGCAGACATACAGGAGTGGTGGACGTCTATCCTGTCTGTCCAATTCACCATCTACTGTCCTCGAGACACCTCGTTGTGGCAACGGCATCATGGAGCCCGGAGAGACGTGTGACTGTGGGGAGGCCAGCCACTGCACCAACCCGTGCTGCAATGCCAACACCTGCCAGCTCACGGCAGGCTCAGAGTGTGCTGTGGGTCAGTGCTGTAACACTGCGACTTGCCGCTTCCTTACCAGCACTACCGTGTGCCGCACTGCAGCTAGCGAGTGCGACATCCAGGAAACTTGTACGGGCTCTTCAGCTTTCTGTCCTGCCGACACGACTGTTGTAGATGGAACACAATGCCTGTCTAACACTGGATACTGTGTTGCTGGGAGGTGCCCTACCCATGCCGCTCAGTGCACCGCTGCATGGGGTAAGCATGGAAGCAATCACTTTTGATCTTGAGTACCTATGGGACACAATCTATAAAAAAAATAATGATCCATAAATATAAATTGCCCCCAAAATTATTGAACACGTCACTTCCCCCTTTCTCATTTATCCTTAAAATTTATGCATTGTCTACCAAATTATAGTGGAGTGCAAGTAGAAGAATTAGGACGAAGTAGTAAACTTTAGAGGAGTAAATGTCTTCTTAGTGTATGAAAGTTATTGGTAATAATTTAGCATTGAGTTTTATATTATTAGTTGAGTGTGACGGAATGCATTCATAGTTAAACCCACATACTATTTCCCAGGTACGGCCATTGGCTTTGACGCATGCTACAACTACAATACTAATGGCGGTATTGGTGGAAACTGTGGCCATGTGGGATCCACATACACATCCTGCACATCTAGGTGAGGGAAGTCAAATACGTCTGCACAATAAATATGCTCTCTTTTTTTATACAGTAATGTGAGATGTGGTCAGCTACAGTGTAGAGAAGGCACCTATCAAAGAATTTACAGTGTCATCGGAACTCTCTTTACCTTAACAACAGGCTCAGGGCGCTGCAAGTAAGTGTACCTGTGGTAATATACTTTTGTCTGCCTGGTTAACCATGTGTATGTGTGTGTGTGTGTGTGTGCACCTATGTGTGTGTGTGTGTGTGTGTGTGTGTGTGTGTGTGTGTGTGTGTGTGTGTGTGTGCTTCCAGTTCCTTTGGCATAAGCCTGCCTTCAGATATAATGAACCCAGGTCTGGTAGAGTATGGTACCAAGTGTGGTACTAACATGGTATGCAGTGGCCAGCAGTGTATGACTGTGGCTGCAGGACTGAACCCTCCCACTTGTCCCTCCGGATCTAATGGCCTTGTGTGCTCTGGGAGTTCCCGTGGAGTAAGTATGTGCTACAAAATTACACACCTTATGCTGTTGGCAAAGTTTTATTCATGCTGTCTGATGCCGTTAGGTTCACTTTTTTATTATTTTTTGACAGATCTGTAATAATCTTGGCCAGTGCACATGCTCTTCTGGATTTGCACCACCTTCCTGTGAACCTGGTGAGTAGCTTATTTGCATATAGATTGTACTATTATATCTACATTAATACTATAGCCGAGTTATTTTTCAATACAAAAAGTGTGGTATTATTTAAAAAAACTGAAATAATGACCTGATTGGTCATGGTGATGTATCCGTGATACCGCCATACTTACTTTAGCTGTGGCAATTATCACAGCAAAATGCCTGAGCAACACTATTTAGCTAGCAATGGCAAGAAAAACATGAATAACGGCAGAATCAGAGTGGACCATAATGATGAAAATATAATACAAAATTATGATTTCATAACTTGCAGAAATAATATTATCTTTGGATATAGTATTTATAATAGTATGGCATGTAAATTGCCCATTAAAAATGTATGGGGGAAAAATCGCTGTTCAATTGAAATCGCACGGGGAAAGTGAAATGGCAAGTGAAATGGCAAGGAAACTAAGTGAAATACCATGGTAGCTAAGTGAAATAGGTTATAGTTAAAGCATGAGCGCTTAGTTTCTAGTCGATTTATTGCACGACAGCCCGAGGGCCGTAGGCCCGAGGACTGAGTGCGATAAATGTACTAGGCACTAAGCGCTCATGCTTTAACTAGTTTAAATACCGGGCAAGTGTTATTGCACACTTGCCAAGTTATTACACCTGACAACAATATAGCAACGGTATTTAATATGGGTAAGTGCGCATGCATGCAGCTCTAGCCTGTGAACTGTACTGTTCAAGTAGTTTCTATTTGGAGACATGTCATTCTTTAGCGCAGAAATTCCTAAAAAAAAAGTCGAGTTTTCAAATTACGTATTATATGGTCATTTAATGCCATAGTAACCACTCCCCGCAACTGTTTGAATTGAGGAAAAAAATTAAGCAACAAAAAAACAAGTCATGTTCTTTAAACTTTTTCTTTGTGATATTCTTAGTAATAGTTGTAACGCACAATACTTTCACATAACTGAACATACTTACGCAAAACTTACCTTCTCTAATAAGTCTAGTGGACAATGAATTTTCAAGTAAATACTGTTGCGTAGAGCTTGTAACTATGACAAATAGCTTATTAACTTACCACTGCCACTAACTCGAATAGAAATGGAACTCCAGTAAGATTTTGAGTTTAAAATGTACCCGCAAAAGAATTCAAAGCGGTAAACAATTCAATTTCTAGGATGATACGTGTAATGATCAATAAACCAGGGGATACTGTTTAGTGATGTTGGGGACGGGATCGAACACTGAGCTAACACGAAAATACGAGAGGGTCAAAGTACAAAATGACATACATACGTCCAAACATATATATAAACAAGCAAACATCCTCGATTTTCAATTGTGTTACCCCTGTAAGTGTCTCGCTCGTTCGCTCGCTCGCCAATTAGATGGAATTTTTTTCAACAGATTTGGAGGAGCCGTAAGTTGAGAATGAACTTCCAGAAAGCTAATGTAGGGATAATGAGTGAATGATAGTGTAGCTCGCTGCAGTGCAAATGATTTAAAAAAAGCTGTCCTACTATTACCAAGTGATAGCACAGGTAACTTGTGCTATTACTGATACTAATAGTGTGGAAAACTGAGGTGTTTGGATAAATAGCACTTGTGCAGCAAGGAATTTCACTTGGTATCGCCTCATAAAGTTTTCTCACAGCACTTGTGCTATTAATCTTGATAACACAGTTGTTGTTTTTTATTAGCTATTATATCTTGTAATCTCCACCTGTTTATAAAATTAGTCTACATAGTCTACAACCATCCCATCACACCTTGTTATGTTAGCTACATATGACTCGTCTTGTCGTTATTATATTTCAGCCACACTGGTGAATGAATGTAACACCAACAATGGCGGCTGTTCTCAAGTGTGCACAGACACCACCTCCTCCTTCACCTGCTCCTGCAACTCCGGCTACACCCTTGCCGGTGACAGTCGTACTTGTAATGGTATGTAACTAACACATACACAGGCCCAAAACAAGCACATGTTTCAGAGGTGGTCCACAACATACCCTTATGATATTGTAGTTCTAATGTTTAGGTTCTTGACCATTTCAGCAACTATTTTATTGTCTGGATAGGAATTTTACAAGGCGTAGTTTGTAAGTGCAAGTAGCGCAATAACATGGAGTGGAGTGAGTTAAATCACACCTGAATAAATGAACCTCGCTTTTCAACTGTCGCTTTGTAACTGTCAACAGCCTATGTACTTTGGGGGAGGGGGGAGGGGCTGCATTTGTGTGAACAAATAGTGAAAAACATTTATAAATGTTTTTGAGTTTTGATCAAATTGCTTTTCTGCTATCCTTCGGAATAGAGAACTAAACAGGGAGGTTTATGAATAAGTGCTGATAGAAAAAAAAAAAAGAAACTTGCCATTTCTTAAACTAAAAGTAGGTCTGACATAATCACACAAAGGAAAATGTCACTCCATGTGATAACAAGGCTGGCAAAACCTCTCTGAACGCCAAGTATTAAAATCATCATCATCATAATTAATAATAATAATAATTTATGATATGCAAGCAACAAGGGAAGCCTTTGCTTTGCCTAACTCCCTTATCATGAGTGCTGTTGTACAATCATGCACATCTTGTAGCCTCACCCCCACCCCAATAACATGTTACATCAGGTTATGTGTATGTATGTTCAGATATCAATGAGTGCACAGCCGGCACCCACAACTGTGCTCAGACTTGTTCCAATAATGCCGGAGGGTTCA
>WLWD01003019.1_pt1 | contig 47171 bp, 37 predicted proteins | sample 6712731 | NCBI WGS metagenome assembly WLWD01 (sample SAMN12718690, study PRJNA576275) | sponge metagenome | isolation source: marine sponge | host: Mycale hentscheli | place: New Zealand: South Island, Marlborough, Capsize Point | collected 2014-11-01 | reverse complement strand
ATCCGTCGTCTTGAGAGAGTGTTTCACATTGCGTATGGTCGTGATGGTATGTCCAAGGAAACCCGACAATCTTTTCTCTATGGCCAGTTACAAGAGGGGTTGAGACATGATCTGATGCAGAGTGCTGCAGTTTCTGGAGCTCTGACGTAAACTGAATTAGTAATGGCAGCCAAAAATGAGGAGCAGCGACAAGCAGAGCTGAAAAAAAGAAGCAACTACAGGTCTGGGCTTAGACCTAGGGTAACTAAGGAAGTAGTTGGGAGCAAGTCACCTAGAGCTTTCAATGCTGAGGGAAGCAGACCCAAGGTAGATGTCACCAAAGTACCAGATGCTGGAGATAGATGGAAATGCTACAACTGTGGCAAGCCAGGGCATATTGCTAAATATTGTCGCAACAAGAAGTCAGAAAGCAGAGGTGGAACAAGAAGAAGCTCTAGTGGTCATCCTAATGCACGGCAAGTCCAAGCACCAACCAAACCAGACCAAGGGAAAGAAACCTTCCAGAGTCATAATGTACCTCAGTCAGAGAATACAGATCCACCGGAAGAACTTCTATCCTGCCTTTTCTCATCTGATGAAGAGGGTAGTGTGAACCTAGTGCGTGTCAAGGATGAAGGAAGTCACTCTCGGTTGGCTAAGGTACTTATTCAGGGCTTCCCTGCTGAAGGCATCATTGATAGTGGCGCTGACATCACTATCATGAATGGCGATATGCTCAAGAAGATTTCCACTGCAGTGCATCTGAAGAAGAAGGATCTAAGGCCAGCTGACAAGTCACCTCGTGCCTACAATCGACAACCTTTTACTCTTGATGGTCGGATGGATTTAGAAATTGCTTTTGGTGAGCGAGCAATGACTACACCTGTATACATCAAAATGAAGGCACATGATCCACTTTTGCTATCAGAAGGTGTTTGTCGTCAGTTGGGAATCATTACTTACCATCCAGAGGTGGTGTGCAAAAATGATGAACCCTCAAAAGAAGTAGCAGTACCTATGGTCAAGGTTCAACTGTTACAGAGTACTAAGATTTTGCCACGGCAGAGTGTGCAAGTGACGACAAGGATTGAGGAAGTGGCACAAGGGACCTGGCTCTTAAAACCTGATGATGAATTGATGTCTACTGGCATTTTTGCTGATGAAGCAGTATTGCAGATTGAAAAAGAGACTGTTCAAGTAGTACTTAGTAACCCTACTGGCATTACTCAACGTGTTGAAGAAGGCACATTAGTTGGAACTGCTAAGTGTGTGGCTATAATTCCAATGGACTCTGAAGCAGAGAGTGCAAGTGTTAAGAATGTGTCTATACCTAATAACTCCCTGAATCGTAAAAGCATGGTTCGGGAGCTGTTTGACAACACTGAAAATTTAACGGTTGTCCAGAAGATAAAGTTTGTTGCATTTTTGGCAGAAAAGCATGATGTGTTTGCACTAGAGGAGGGTGAAAAGGGTGAAACAGATTTGGTTCAGATGGAGGTGATCACTGGTGAGGCCCCACCTAAGAAACAACGTCCATATCGATTACCTTTTGCGGCACGGGAAGAAGTCATTGCAAATTCGTCATCGTTCTGGTCGAGAGAACACAAACGCAGATGCTCTATCCCGAAGCCCTACAGGAAGGCCTGTATTAGTGATGACGAGGTTATTATGCAGGTTCAGTCAGAAGATGTATCTGACTTACTGAAGTTGGCACCAGAGGATCAGCCCATCATTCAATCAGATGTGTTGGCCACAGAGCAGCGTAAGGAGGCCAAACTGCAGGCTATTATACAGTTCTTGGTAACAGGTACTTATCCAGAGGATGAGAAGTTATGCCGAGCTGTGGTGCGACAGAGTTGTCTGTTTACACTCTCAAATGATGTACTCTATTATTTGGATCCTAAGAAGGGCTACAAGAGAGCAGTTGTTCCAAAGACACTTCGTGAGGTGGTCATGAAGAGTGTGGTCCATTGCAGGGCACTTCTCTGGGGATCGTCTTTTCAAAACCTTGATGAGATCCTGGTACTGGGAAGGCATGTACACTGATTGTGAGAAGCATCGCAAGGGTTGCCCTCAGTGTTGCATAGTTGTTGGAGGTGGGAAACATGGAAATCCTCCTTTACAGCCTATCCCTGTATCTAGGCCGTTTCAGATACTGGGCATTGATATTATGGATTTACCAAAGACTGATAGAGGAGCCAAGCATGTGGTGGTTATACAAGATTTCCTTCCTGACTAATTGGCCTTGGGTCTTCCCATTGCCAGACCAGAAGACTAAGCGTCTGGTTGATATATTAGTGGAGTCTATTATTCCCATGTGTGGTGTGCCAGAGGCACTGTTGTCAGACAGGGGTACCAATTTGTTGTCATTTTTGATGAAGGATGTTTGTGATTGTCTCGGAATAGAAAAACTCAACACGACTGCATATCATCCCCAGTGATGGGCTTACTGAGAGATTTAATCGTACTTTGAAGACTATGCTGAGGAAACATGCTGCTTCCTATGGCACTCAGTGGGACAAGTACTTACATGGAGTTGTGTGGGCTTACCGGAATGTCCCTCATGAGTCAACGTCGGAAAAACCCTCCTATTTGTTGTTTGGAAGAGATTGTCGATATCCTATTGAAGCTGCTTTCTTACCTGTCACTGAGCCAGAACTGACAGATGTGTCTGACTATCGCAGTGAGCTTGTGACAACTTTAAGTCAAGCAAGAGACTTAGCAGTTCAATCAATACAGGAAGCTCAACACAAGTACAAACGTCAATATGACAAAGTCAACAAATGTATGAGAGGAGAGCACAAGATTGGTTCTTGGGTACTCATTCGATTTCCTCAAGAGGAATCTGGTGGTCTGCGCAAGTTGTCGCGGCCATGGCATGGACCATACAGAGTTATTGAAGTCACCCCTACTGGGATTACTGCTGAGAGAGTATATACGTCGACCCGAAATCCAATTCGTGTTCATCTTAGACGTGTTAGTAGATGCCCTCCAAATTTCCCTGCTGGATATTTTTGGTATGGTGATCGGAGAAATGGGCTAGGTCGACTACCCAACTGGATTAAAAATTTTGTGGAAGTGTCAGCATCAGGTGCAGAACCGAGCAATGGAGAGACTGATGACCCAGAATCAACTCAGAGTAGTACTACACGGGAAGTGGCTAAAGATGTTGATATTTCACGAGATTCTACAGGAACAAATGCTACGTCTCATTCCAAGGCTACTCATACAAGAACAAGGATTATCACACCCCCTGATTGCTACAAGTGAAGCTCGGGACGAGCTTCTTCAGGAGCCGGAATGTGTAACTGTGATATCAAACTTGTCACCTCCTAAACTATTCTTCATACCAACACATACACATCCACACATCTTTTATATCACCCCTTACCCGTTCCCTTAATTGTATTCATTCTCGGAGTGTGCGTTATTAAGAATAAAGTTTGCTCTTTGGGAAAGACACGCTTACACATGCATGTGTGGGTGGTATGACTGGTGTGGTCATATATGTATATATATGTCTAAAGTGTATGTGTATATGCATGTGTGTATGTTGTGATGTATGTGTATCTATAATGTGTTTTCACAGGTGGTATGGCTGGTCTGGTCATATGTTTGTTTGCTAAATTTCAGGAATGGAAGGATAGTAGGCGACCACAGCATCAGCTCCTGGTGTGTGTGTGTGTGTGTGTGTTTGTGTGTGTGTGTGATAAACTAATACAGGTCTAGGTGTTGAGTATCTTCATTTATTTTTTGTTTATTTATTTTTTACATAGAATGCAGCTGCTGGGTTTGGTGCAGAGCCCCAAGATGAGACTTCAGAACCAGAGTATGTGCTACTTGTCATACACGTGTATGATGGATGGGGGAGGGGCACGTGTATGATGGATGGGGGAGGGGCAGAAGAGTTGGAATTGCATTTCATAACAATGTCTAAGTATGTAACTGTATTTATTGTATTCTCTATTCTCCCTTTTTGTGCAGTGGTTTTTGGGATTGGATGTATCCCATTCACGGTGGAGAAGAGACGGTGTCTGAGGCAGCTCTTGGAGTCATCATTCTGTGGTTCTGCTGGTGAGTAGGAACTACACACGTGTAATTTGATCTTTCACAGCTCAGAAATTGGTGTTTGTTGTTTGTTTGTTGTTGTTTGTTTTTCATTTTGAATAGGTTTGCCTTCAACTGTGGGTCAGCTGAGAGTGTAGAAAGTAAGTACTCTTGCAAGTTAGTTAAAATGTTCAATGCATGTACAGTTGTACGTGCATGTACTTTGTCACTGTACATCCATTAAATTCACTATTTTGGTATTTGTATTGCAGTTGGCTTTGATATCGGGCATTCTAAATATAGCATCTTCCACGCCTTCTATGGAGTGCCAGGCATCATTGCCATCAACATGATCCTGGCCGGAGCCTCCGGAGGGATGGTGGCCATCGCCATTGCTGTGTGGGCGCAGGTATATCTCTGACACACTGTAATGGTTTACTTGATAGTTGACTACAACACATTTTATTGTTGTTGTTTTTCAGTATGAATTATGTTTTTCATCATATATATTATATATATATTCATTTCAGTATCCGTTGTTACGGTTGACGAGTATTATTTTCTGTAGGTACGTTATCGTACAGCCTCAGTCAATGCCAATGAGATAGCAAACGGGGTCTTGTCTGCTCTGGTCTCCATTACAGCTGGCTGTGCCTTTGTGGATTACTGGGGGGCAGTCTTCATCGGCTGTGAGTCATTATCACTACTTGTTGTTGTTGTTGTTGTTTCTTTTTTCATTTTTTATGTCTGTTATAATTTGTAGTTTTTGGTGTTATTTTCTATCATTTTGGTTGCTGGCTGGAGTATAAGTTTGGTATCAAGGACACGGCTAGGGTAGTCCCAGTGCACGGAGTCTGGTGAGTGTGGGCGTGTCTGTGTGGGTGTGTGTGGTGAGTGTGTCTAGTGTGTGTGTGGGCATGTTCGTGAGTGTGGGCGTGCTGTGAGTCCAGTGAGTGTGGGTATGTCTGTGAGTCCAGTGAGTGTGAGCATGTCTGTGAGTCCAGTGAGTGTGGGTGTGGGGGCATGTTCGTGAGTGTGGGCATGTCTGTGAGTGTGGGCGTGTCTTTGAGTGTGGGCGTGCTGTGAGTCCAGTGGGTGTGTCCGTGAGTCTGGTGAGTGTGTGTGTGTCTAGTGTGTGTGTGTGTGTGTGGGCATGTCCGTGAGTGTGGGCGTGCTGTGAGTCCAGTGAGTGTGGGCGTGTCACTGTGATATTACTATTGTGATTCTCTTTACTCTGGTACTTGCAAGGCTTTCTGCCAATGGTTGCTTAGCAACAATATTATGCACTTTCGAACTAAATACAAAACTGGTACAAATCATTTTTATTAAGTAAAGAGTTAGCTTGGATTTTATTCCGATTTTTGATGTTATATCAATTAGGAGACTGTTGAGGTTCTTTGTTTACTTCTTGCTGTTGTTGTTGTTGGTAGTCCATAGCTCGTAATGTGCATCAAACAAAGACGGGAAGGGGGGAAAAAAACAAGAAAAGGCTAATTAGACTTTAAAGTGACGTTTAGCTCACGGAGTGAAGAGGACTTTTTGATCACATGGTCATGGTGTGCCTTAAAAAGGGTGTTTCTAGTTGAATTTGTGAAGCTTAGTTATTCTGGAAATACAAGTCGAAGCAAGATGGTGGCATTTTAAGTTGAGTACTCTAGTTAGACAGCACTACAGATATTCTACCAGCTTTTGTTACAGACAGACAAACAGACAGACGGACGGACGGACAGGCGGCGACTGGTTTTAATTTTCCATCTTTCTTTGTGCAGTGGTTTGTGGAGTGTGCTGGCGACTGGACTCTTCATGATAGGTCATACAGCCCAGTGCAATTTACACGCTGCATTTGAGGGGCTGTGCTACTGTGAACTCCGCCTACCTCACTTGGTGAGTCTCACAATAGAACTGTCCAGTAAACTGTTTTTTTTGTTTGCTTGTTTGTTTTGTTGTTGTTGTTTTTTGGTTTATTTTTTATCTTGTTGGGTGTGTCCTACCCCACCCTTACTCCCTCCCCCGACTCTGTAACTGTGTGAGTGATGCTGGACAGTGTAATGGTAGAAGATCGTGTATGTGTGTGTGTGTGTGTGTGTGTGTGCAGAACTACGGTGAGCAGCTGTTGGCTCAGATATTAGGAGCTCTCATCATCATCTCCATAGGCCTGGCTGGCTCTTTTGTTGTGTATCTCGCTCTGTATCTTGTCCCCATACAACCCACAGTCTGGCTACTCAACAAGTATGTGTGTATGTATGTATGTATGTATATAGGTGACCGTCTACAGGAAAATCGGGCACAACGCGGCCCCGACGAAAAAATTTTTTTTGCACTTACACACTCCTCGGCAAGCAGATATTAAGCTCTCCAAGTTTTATCACCGTAGCTTTAGCCATTCCCGCTTCATATCACCTAACCGTTCCCTTCGTTAGGCTTATTTAATACAATTTTAAGAACTAAATCGATCTTTTTGCAACATCGACGCATGCCGCGTTGTGCCCGATTTTCCCATAGACGGTCACATATGTATGTGTGTAAGTCAGCAAGATCCTGTTTTTGTTTAAAGAAACTAAATGAGCATAAGAGAAGAGCAATTGCCTAAGTGGGCAAGTTTTTCAAAACAATATTTATTTACAAGAAGATGTGATCATGGAATTATAGACACTTTAACTACATACCATTCCAATCATCTTCAGTGAAATATTTTAGGCCGTTCCAATTAAGTGATTTAGTATAATTACAGCTGAGGGATTTTTTTTAAATCTAGCTAAATGCTTTAATGTTACTGCACTTGTCACTGTATCCCCCCCCCCCCCCCCCCCCCCACTTCTCACTATGAAACCCTGTGTGTGTGTGTGTGGGTGTGGGTGTACACCTTACCCAATGGTTTGTTGACTGTGAGTTATACTTGTTCTACTGCAGTAAGTTGATGTATTCATTATCCCATGCAGAGTTTTATTTCTGACTCCATCCAAGTCTAAGGACGAGTCAGTGAGACCTCTGGTGTACAGAGGAGGCTGGCTCCTCACGACTCCGGAGGAGGACTTTGAGGTGATGAGTATCCCAGACATTAGTCCATACAATCCCAACCCTACAGTCACTGGCATTGGGGAGATCAATGGAGACCCGAAGCCATCAGACAACAGGGTCACTTTCGCACAGAGACAACAGCTCTCAAACCATGGAGGCCTCAAACAAGTAGGTCTTCTATAGACAAATACACATACATACTCACACACACACACATGTACACACACACACATGTACACACACACGCACACACACACATACTGTAACACATCTATACTCTGAAAGGTTGGTCTGCTGTGGTAGATCATGAACTCCATGTGTTGGTTTCTCTATTGGTCAAGAGTTTCCGTTGTATAGTACTCTGTGTGTGTGTGTGCGTGTGTGTGTGTTCAGGGTTATCAGGTAATGGGGAGGAGGAAGCTCCCCTAAACTTCCTATCTCCCCACCCCCCACCCCCGTGCAGTATGCCATTTAGCTTAACCCAAAATTACTCACTGATTAAAAAATATATAAAATAATTTTGATCCCCCTGCAATTGCAGCCAAAGCTAACAACCTGTGAATGGATTGATGAAAATTTGGTGTTTCATAATTATGTGATATGCATAATACTTGCTTTTGTCCATAAATAATGATTTATTTGCTGTTATAATGTGTCTAGCGTGCATCTGGGATATCTGGGACGAGTAAAGTAGTTTCCAATCTTGGATCCAATGTGGATTATGTAGCATGTGATTCTCTAATTACTCCACTCCCTTTCATGGATGGAACCGGAACCAGGAATGAAACTAGAACGAGAAGTGGAGTAGGGCAGCGTGGATCCGTGAATCCGTCTGTTAATCCAGGACACATTGTCACTCACAGTGACATGATGCTGGGAGGAATGGAGGCAGAAGATGAAGATAACTAATTCTGAAGATATCAATTCTGAAGATATCAATTCTGACCTCCTGTTGTTGTTATTGTTGTTTGTGTACCGCTTTGTATAACAACATTTACACACTCGTGTCAGCATGTCTCCACATTTATACAGTATGTATTATATTGTAATGGATGTTTGGACCTCCATAAAAATACTAATTAATACATGAAGATACAAAAATGAATGAAAGACTGAAGAGATGAATAGAATAGCAAGGAGTAAGATATTGCCACTGGTAACATGGCCAGACAATATATAGACTACAGTGAAACCTCTCTACAAAGGCCATATGGGAGGACTCTTAACCCTTGTAGAGAGTTTGGCTACTGTCAGAGGTTATTTTCTATTGTGATGATTAATTTGTTCCATTCATGTATGCTGTTGTTGAGAGTCAAGTTGCTTTTCGGAATCCCTTGTAGAGAGGTTTCCACTGTACAACTAGAGGTTTGGAACTGGTCTAAGGTCCTAGATTGCCATAGTCAGCAGACAACAGGCCAGTTTCTCTTCACAGGGCCAAAAGCCCAAGTTTACAAGGGTAGTTTGCAAATTGTGAACTTGAAGTTTGCAAGGAGTTAACAAGTGTTCGAGGTTTACAAGTAGTTGCCAAAAAGTGTGCAAGTAGTTCACAATGGACGGCCCTGCAAATTGCTTGTAAACTCCTCAAGTGGAAGTTTACATAGTAGTTGACAAAGTGTTCTTTAACTCAGCTGTAAACTCAATTGTGTAAGTCTTGTAACAAATTGGATAACTCTTTGTTAACTATGATGATTAATAAAGGAAAACTAAATATTATATATATAATATATATTTCATAAACCAATACAAATAACATGAATAAGTACAGAAGCAAATAAGTAAATGTATTATAAGTAAATAATAAAGAAAAATAAAGAAATATAAACAAGTAAAAAACATAATTAACCAAATAAATATATAAGTAAAATTAATAGCTAAATAAATAAGAATAATAAGTAGATAAATGAATAAGTAAACAAGTATATAAGTAAATAAGTGAGTAAGTAATAAATTGATAGACAAGCAAGCACACAAACAACTAAATAAATAATAAGTAAATAAATAAAACATTTAATAAATTGAAATTAATAGAGCCTTCACTAACAAAACTTTGGCAAAAATAAAGGAATGAATATGATATCCTGATTTTATGATGGTCTATAAAATAGGTATTTTTATTTATATATATTCATTTATATTTATTCATGCTTTTATTTATTTGAACTAATCTTGAAAGATAAAAGGCAAACAATGCAAAAATAAAGTGCTGGCAAGGCAAAAGATCATGCAATTACAAAAATTAATAAATAATAACATCAATAACAACAACAACAACAACAACAATAATAATAATAATAATAATAATAATAATAATAAAGAATGAAATTAAATAATAAAAATAAAAAAGAAAGGCAATTGTGGAGGAAAAGATTTAAACACTACCCCGGAGTCCCCCCATGACTGAAGCTGAGTTTCCTCTCTGGATGGCAATTGAGAGGCGCTGTAGCAGGTATGAGGTTGAATTTGGGTCACCCGTCTGCCTACGAACTCTCCTTCCCAGCTCCTTCAAAAACTGAAGTGATCGTGCCCCAATTACGCCAGTAGTCTCAATTGCCACCGGGACGAATGAATGGGTGACAGGAAGACCTTTGTATTTGAGTATTTTCCTCTCCTCTGCGAGGGCTGCCACCTCACCAGCTGCTGTGGTCGCCTGGCTGTCATAGGAGGGAGCAAAGGTGTCAGGGCACGTGGCATCCCATACAAGAAGCTTCCCACACTTCCATGGCATAGTAGTGACTCCATCTGGTCTCTTCCCGTCTGATCTGTGCAGGCCTAGAGGTTCTCGTCTAGAGGGCACATGGGCAGAGGTTAGCATCCTCTGAATGATCTCGTTTACTGTCCCGTGACGTTGATGTCTCCCTTCACTCATCCTGCAGCTGAGCCCATGTCGACCCATGGCATCCACGTCTGCTTCACAATGGTGACATGAGTGAGGTCTGCAAACAGGGACACCCAGACGTAGACCTACCGCAATCCTCACACTGTTCGTCATCAAGTCTGAGGCCTAGGGAAGTAACTGGCAGGGCATGCAGCCAAGCACCTGACTCCTTAGAGGCCGAAGCCAGCAATCTGGCACGACAAGCCCCATCCCTCACCTCTTCCAGTAGCTGACTGGTCAACACTCCATAGCCTGCCTCATCCCATGACTTCTGTCTTATCACACCTGCGCCTTCTGGAGGTTGAGAATCATGGCCTGACGACCAAACGGTTAGAGTTTCCACCAACAAGGTTGACATGACTGGAGATGTATCGGCAGGAAAGATGTCGTTAACCAGAACGGCAGTTGCATTACTGGATGCCAGGAAAGCTGATGGAGCAACTTTGACTGCACTCTGTAGGCCCAGCCCCCCCAGTCTCACTGGAAGGGTGGCTTGGTGCCATGATGGGTCATGAGGCCCTAACGTGACATTGATGACTGCACACAGAATCGAATGGAGGGAGTTGTCATAAACCTGAAGGCTAGGTGACTTAAAGCAAGGAGCGCTTCGTAGCAGGTATTGCAACTTCGGGATGGCCAAAGAGTTGCGTAACAGAACCAACGCATCATGTGATGTCAGGTACTCTAGTCTCTCCCCCATCCTCACCAGAGCCTCAATCTTGTCATCCAGGGCCGCTGATATAGACTCTACTACTCCTAGTGGGGACCCCAACAAGGTGGCATGGGCGGGATCAACCACTTTAGCACCTGGAATCTGTGTGATGATTGTGCCTCGTATGGAGTGGTCATGACAGATAATCTCTGACTTGCTGTTGTTTAGAAATAAACCTAGCTTCTCAGCATCCTTGATCACATCCAGGTCATGCAGGATGTCCTCACAGGAACCACCCAACGAGATGTCATCCAAGTACATAATATTCAGCATAGACTTCAGCTGTAGGCAATGGCTGTGGAGAGTGAGACAGAAAAGGAGAGGGCCCAAAGGATCTCCCTGTTGGACACCTTCTGCTGAGGATATGGTTCTATCACCCCAACGAAGCACTGAAGGAGCAGAGTATGCTGTGTGAACTAGCAGATAGATAGAAGGAGCATGGGAACGGATAGCTTCCAACATACTATCCGGGCGGATTGAGTTGAACGCATTGCTGAAATCCAGTTTCACTATGGCATGCTCCGGGTCTAAGTTAGAGAGGAACTTCCTAGCAGCATGCACTGCAGCCTCTGCACCCCCTCTTACACCATATCCAAGTTGGTGGGGAGCCAGCAAAGCAGCCATATCATCCACAACTGAAAACCCAGCAACTTTAGCAACCAAACATCTCAGGGTGCATCCTACAGCAATTGGCCTGATGCCCCCACATTTCTTTTGAAGAGCCACTAAGGAGGCCCCCAAAAAGAAGGGTCTGACCTCCTCAGGAATGCGGCCATCAAGCACTAGAGTAGCGAAAGCTACCAGGGCAGAAACAAGGGTGACTCTTCTATATCATCTACCGAGGCAAGGAGATCCTTGAGATGTTGAGGCTGTAGTTTGTCTAGACCTCCGGCTGAGCCATTTGGAAAGGATCGAATAGCCCTTGTGATAACGCTGGCCGGGACATCAAAGGTTGCACGTGGGGTGACTGAGGAGGGGATTGTAGAGTCTGAATGCTTGGATTGTAGAGCGGAAAAGGTACTGTCATCATAATCAGCCAGAGTCTCATTGGAGCTTGCCAAACGTATTGCACCTCTCAAATCACCCGCATCAATCTTCCTGGAAACCCGTCTGGCCAGGGTTTCCATAGGGTCCTGGCGCTTCTTGATCTTAGACTGCCTGGGCTTGCTTGGTCTGGAAGGGGGGTGCTCCTCCCTAAGCTGGGTCTTTAATCTGCTGGCTAAAGGGTCATTAGGACTACGAGCCTGAGACAATTGGTAGTGGCACATCATTCCAACTCACAACTTGTTCCAATATGGCTGTCAGCTTGCAACAACACAGCTCCCTAGCAGCCTTGGGGATTCTTTTTACAACTGTGACATCAGGCAAACACTCCACTACTCCCTGGTGAGCTTCAATTGAAATAGGCACTGGAGATTCAGATGGCTGTGACTGGCTGGGAGGGTTATCATGGTCTTGAGGTTCACCACTGTTACTATTGATGACTTTTGGTGGCTTCCCTGCTCCCTTACATCTTCTGCCTGCTGGCCCATGACTTCTAATAACACCAGAACGTGTCAGACAGATCTTCCTAAGGCACACTGAACACACCGCCAGTCCCGCATGGTCTATGTATATTTATTTTTTATGTTGCTTATTTATGTTTCTATTTATTATGTATTTTTATTTATACATTTACTTTTTATTTATTAATTAATTCTTTATTTATTTTATTTATTTACTTATTTATTTATTTGTTTGTTTATTTATTTACTTGTATATTTATTTGATTGTATTTATTTATTTATTTTTTATTTATTTATTTATTTATTTATTTATTATTTATTATTAATCTATATATAATTATTTATTATTTATTTATTTCTTATTTATTTATTATTAATCTTTATGTAAATATTTTCTTATATTTATATTTATTTATTATTTATTTATTTATTTACTTATTTAATATTATAATTTATTAATCACTTACTTATTTGTCATTTATTATATTGTTAAATTTGTAGTGGAAATGTTTGTTAGATTATTATGTAAAAATATCATGAAATAGGTACGGTGTCACCAAAAGAATAGGTGCAACTGACAAAATTAGCGATCCGTAACAAAAACGCGTTACTACAGTTTCTCTCGGAGTTAGAGAAGATTGAATTGGCGGCAGAGAATATGAGGATGGGAATCTGGGAGAGCTCAACCACTGAAATAGTTGGTAAGTTACATCAGGTGTATTTTGTTCTCGTAATGATAACATTTGGAAGTGACTAAACTCTAGAGTGCTCCTATAAGCAGCACAGGTGATTTAATGATGGTGAAGATGGTATTACTACATAACAATCAAAAGTTAATTGGTTGTGGTAAGAATCGTTGTGTAGTAAACCCTTTACCAACTACAATAAGTCTTAAATGCACTAACATACGAGGAAGCCAATGTTGCATGAAATAAGATTTAATTAAGTTGTAGCAATAGCGCAGTGCTATTAAAAGTAAGCCAGGTTTTTTTTTTTATTATTATTTTTTCATATTAAGGTGAACTGTGGTGTGCACCTTTTGGAAGTACCCCCCCCTGTCACCATCACCACCCATGGTGCATGTTTGTGTTGAAAGCCAATATAATGTTGAAGTTCTAAATACGATCACATAACCAATACAATGTATATGTTTAATAAGTAACTAACATTTACTTTTTCAGTTCAAGATTTGATACGTATTCTAATTATCTGTAGTTGTATTATCGTCCTATGTTGCATATAGGGTAGTTGGTTTATATATCAATTAGCTGGTCAATTAATTCAGAACATGCACAGGTGCCCTAATATGTTAGTCTGCACCTAATTATAGACGTTTGGTACACTTTATGTTACTCCTGGTCCATGATCAGTGTTTACTTGTTTGTTAAAATCTACGTTGCTATAGGATATTGAACTGTACCGCCAGTTGTCTATTGTCACCGCAAGTTCCTCTGCTAATGACAACTAACTTGATTTCCCCTTCTATCCCAACTATCTAAGCCCAAACCAGGTCCTCAGTTTTAGTTAGAATCATAGAAGAATGAATCAAAACAGAAAAACCCTGGCTTATATCCAGGCAAAATGATACACACCCAGGGATCACTGCATGAGATAACTTAATGGATTGTTAACTATGAATAGTTTGTTTGTTGATGTTTGTAATTAACAGTGACAGTCTGAAAGAGTTACTAATTGAGATCTAGACTAACGGTTTGTTTGTGTGTGAATGAATGATGATAATGTGTTCGTGTGTTCGTGTGTTTGTTTACTTGTTTTCTGCTTCCTGTCCCGGTCTGGCGGTGACACTATTTCTCTGTCCAGTATTGCTATTAGCTGTCCTATAGGACTAAGGTCGGACCAATAGAAGAGTTCTACGGGATGTATGCCAAAATTAAATTAACCATTTCATTGTCCATAGCGCTATATGACACTTTTGGTTGGCCATTCTCTGTTACCCTCAGCACGCATGCATGGGAGGGTTATAGTAGTCGTCTTGTTAATAAATTGATTATCTAAGGAACATTCCCATTTTTTGCTATACATTTCTCTGACATAGTACTTCCTGTATTAAAAAAATCGAAATGAGAGCACTGGTATTTTTAAAACTTTGTTTTAATATGGCTGCTGAAATGCTTACCAATCAATTATCTGTCAACCCCATTATGGGGCTTTGAAGATCAGAATGAGTGCTGTCCAGCGTGTGATAGACAATAGATACACATGCATCCATAGGAGGGACAGGTGGACATCTTGTGGAATGCCCCATGAGATCGTGGGATGGGATGGACAGAGGGACACACTCGAAAGGTGGACATCCCATGGATTGTCCCACGATCCCATGGGACTGTGGGATGGGATGGACATTTTACAGCATTTCTGGACACCTATGCAACAACTAGAAGGTGAATAAGCTGTGCACTCTGTTTGAACCTTGTACCAGTTCTGAGACTATCAGAAATTGAGCATATGGTTATTGTATTTAACTGTAAGTCTGAGATTTTAGTTTTACTCTGTACATGTGCATAATATAGTTTGTCGCTACTTGCTTTAAAAATTCACCTCTTGCTGAATAGAATTCATACATTTTCATATTACCAAACTGGTCGCCATAAATCTGACCGTGAAAGGGCCTCATTTGTGAAACTACACATGTGACTAAAACACCACAACATGTTAGCTCGGCTATGTAACCGCCAGGAGGCGTTTCTCAGCCTAAAGTATTAAATTTCATTAAAATTTTGTCCCCAACACCTCCTCATGTGGTCCTTGCATATGGTTGGTCTTAGTTAATCAGATGTCAGGAGGTTTGTTGTTGTTGTTGTTTACTTTGTTTATGTTTTTGGTTGTAATTCAACAGTCATAAATTATGTTAAATGTAGAGGTCGCATTTATAATTCAATGCTATTCTCTGTACGCCAAATCTGTGGCCTCGTTTACCACATTCTAAACTCTTTCCAGAGGTCTGGGTATAAAAAGGAGAATCCCGGCATGCCCTTTGACCTCTAGCTCCTTCTATTCAAATTTTAAAAAGTAGCCACGCAAAGAGAACCCTCCATCATAGCTCACTATCCTTTCAATTCAATCCATACCATGATTAAAATGAGCGCCCCAACTCGAACTGCTGTATGTAATCATTTTTGTGAGTGATATAATAGAATAATCAAGTCTAGCTCCTGTCAATGCCCGTGTGTATGTGTATTGAAGTATTTATTAATTGAAGATGAGCCGTCAGGATAGTATCTACAGTACTCTTGACTGCACGCTGTACATCCTGTGCAGTTAAATTTGAGTGTGTCAATGGCAAACAGTACTCTTCTTCTTTCTCTATTTACATGTATAGCCTGCCATTTGTTTGTTTGTTTGTTTGTTTCCATCTGTTAAAGTCCTCATGACTTATTTCTTTCTATTGCTATTGTTCCCAGTTTTTGTATGCGAAGTAACTGTAGTGCAAACTATAATAGTCTCTGGGAAGTTGGTGACAAAATCTGGCAGGCGCCATTTTCCACTAATTGCGAAATACATCCCTGGCTACACCCTTCCTCCCATCCGCCCCCTTCCTCTCCTCTGTTTTTTTTTTGAATGAGTAAACAAACTCTAGAATTGTAGTTCTAGTCACCTTTTTCCCCTTCATTGTTGTGAAGCAGTCTGCCATATTATTATTATTATTATTATTATTATAATTATCATTATTATTACCTTCAACCTTATCATTCTTTTTATTAGGCAATTGCTGTGTCATAAAGCCATCTGAAGCAGCTGTGGCATCATCTAATTTGATGAATGAACTCATTCCCAAATACTTAGACCCGGTAAGTTCTATAATAGCATAGACCAATATTGGCATGTGAGTGGGGTATGTGGGCGTAGCATGTCAGTTACTCCCCCCCATAATTTTGGGGCACTATCTCATGAAATGATTTCTCACATGAACAATTTTTAACCACAAAAAACAACAACATGCCTTTGGAGCCCCCCCCCCCCATACTGAAACTATACCACTGTTATGGTATTATAATGTGGTAGATCTGTATAGTTGATCCATTTTAATATAATGTTGTGTTGTTTTATTGTTGTTCATTTTCTTCTTCAAGTAGTGAGCCAAGTCACGTGTTAAATCAAAATTTACGCAATCATTAACCCTCAGCGCGCATGTGCGAGAGGGTTATAGTAGTCATCTTGTCTGTCTGTCTGTTTGTCACGCTCAGATTTTGGAGATAGTTGATGTAGGTATGAACGTACTCAGGACAAGATTTAGGACCTTTTGATGGTGCTACTTTTTTTTTTATTTCGGGCTAGTTGTTGAGAAAACGTGAAGCTTTCAGCACTGCGCAGGTACCAGCTTTTGTGGGTAATGCCCCCTAGCGTCACGCCATAATCACGTGAGCAAATAATTTCTTGCAGCCAGCGTTACTTTATGCTCAGGGAAGTTATCGGAGTTGAAAGAAGTGAAGTTTCACATTGAAAATGTATACCGATGAGTGTTTCTGGCTAGTTTAGCTTCTTCTCTTATGAAGACAGTGTTAGCCATGTACCATTTTCATTGCTCGAGCTATATTGATGCCTCATTAAAATAGCTAAAAGATTGCTTGTTCTTTCGGAAGGAGATTATAATGTAATAGCTAGGTAGTGTTTAATAGCGCTGAGGGTTCGCACCTTTGGTGCTTCAATCACTTATTAGCCATAGGAATGATACAATAATGTTACATATTCGTACTGTCACATGATGTCACATGACGTTTGTAGGATTGCTATGTAGTAGTGCCTGGTGAGGTGGATGTTGGGCAGGCATTATTGAAGGAGAGATTTGACTACATCTTCTACACTGGGTCCACTCAAGTGGGCAAGATTGTCATGAAGCATGCCGCCGAGAACCTCACACCTGTCACCTTGGAACTGGGAGGGAAGAGGTATGTATTGGAGAGTATAAAATACAGCCAGGGTAAAAGAGGATGTTGATTAGGTTCACGTAATAGATTGTGATTTAAATTTTGCTCAAGTATCTGTAGAATGCAAAGAGCAGATGTCCACACAGTTTATTTCTATAGATGTCACATGATCGTGAATGTCATTATAGAATTTATTTAAATAACTCAGTATGTATATTTAATGGTTGTTCAAGCTCCTAGATTCCGTATGTAGCTGGAAGATCTTTCAACTGATGCTGTTCCAAGGAAGGACGAGGAGTGTGTTCAAAAGTTTAAATGTTTCTGAAAAAATCCCCGTATACCTCTGAAGTTTAACAGTGGACAAAGCAGCTCATATTAGCATTAATCCCCTCCAAACTTGAGGACCCGCACCCTCCCCTCTCTGTGGCTTATTTAGCCACACACTATCCTAAATAGGAATAAAAAAGTTCCCCCCCCAGAAAAAAATCCGGTATGAAGCCCTGACCGTGGGTTGTAAATCCACAGACTAAGTAGTATTTCTAGTTTAGCTAGGCTAGTCGAAGGACCGGAGCTACTCGCCCTCCGCTCACACTCACTCAAAACTTCACTCTTTTTATTTATGCGAGTAACTGAAATTAAACCTGCGAAGCGCAAGTATTAAAGAAAAGAATAAAACGTAAGTGACAATGACATAGAACGAATAATGAGATGAAGGTAAGTTCGAGAACTGAGGTAAGCATACGATGTGATATGCATACAGTTAGTAATGTTCTGTTGTTCAGGCGAAGACCTGGACATCCTGGGGGGTCCCGACTGAAGAGGGGGCAGCATCTCTTTCATCCACGGATGTCCTGGTTGCCATGTTCACAGCCTGTCCTTGATCTGTGATTGGTCCTAGCTCTTGTCCTTGAGCCTGGTCTGGTCCCTGATCTGAACCGGTTGTATGATCTGCATCCGAAGTATGCTCTGATCCAAGTCCTGGCCCCTGTTCTGAACTCCGGTATTCTAGATCCTGTAGATGAAGTTGGACTACTCTCCTTACGTCCCGACGGTAAGTCTTTCCTCTGATTCGTACCTCCACAGCCCTGACCTTCCCGTCCAGTCCGGGGAAGGTGGCAGTGATGAGTGCCAGAGGGAGTCGTCCCTGTTCCAAAGTGTCATCCTTCAATAGTACCACTTCTCCTATGGTCGGATTCTGTGATTCCTTCCGCCACTTCTTCCGGTCCATGAGTGAGGTGATATAGCAAGCCTTCCAGGCTGAGTACACATCCTGCCTCAGCCTAGTGACTAGAAGCCAACTTCTAAGGTGAGAGATGTTAGCAGCACTTGCTTCCTTAGAAGGCAGTGCTCGAAGTGGACGTCCCAGCATGAAGTGGCCTGGAGTCAGAACCAAGTCTCCTTCTGGATCTGTGCTGTCCAGCTGGGTCAGAGGTCTGCTGTTCAGCAAGGCCTCAACGTCTGATATTAGAGTCTGAAATTCAATCAGCCGAAGTCCCTTGTCTGCCACTAGCTTCTTGAGTTGAACCTTCATGGCTCGGACACCGGCTTCCCAGATCCCACCGAAGTGGGGAGTCCTGGGAGGGATGAACTTCCAGTCGACGAGATTGGTCCCACAGTAGTGAGAGATAGAGTCCTTTGAGTTCTGTAACATCTTCTGGATAATTAGTAACTCTGAATGAGCCCCAATGAAGTTAGACCCATTGTCTGTCAGTATAGTGCTGGGTAGGCCTCTTCTATTTGTGAATCTTCTCAAAGCAGCCATAAACTGGGGGGTGCCGAGGTCTTCACATACTTCCAGGTGGATGAAGCGAGTGACCAGACACACAAACAAGCATACATATGCCTTAGACTTGGGGACCTTCCTGTGGTTGCTGAACTTGACCTGGAACGGTCCCGCGAAGTCGATCCCTGTAGTCTTGAACATGGGAGCCTCTGTGGTCCGGTAACTGGGCAACAGACCCATACGTTGCTGCATGGGCTGCCCATAGGCTCGCCTGCAAGTCACACACTGCCTGGACACCTTCTTGAGCCGGTTCTTGAGTCCCGGGATGAAGTACCGATGGGCTAGCAATGACAGAAGAGCAGCCAGTCCAGGATGTCCATAGTCTTTGTGAGCAGTGTGGACCATCAACCCAACGATGTGTGAGTCGAGTGCTAGAGGAATGACCACCTTGGGTGTGGTCAGAGAATGCTGCCTCAGGCGTCCAGTGGCCTTCAGCAGTCCATCCTGTTCATCCAGATGGATGATCATCCCCCCAAGCTTGTGAGAAGCTGGTAACGGTTTATTCTTGGCAATGAGCTGGAACACCTCCGGAAATGTCTCTTCCTGAGCCTTTCTGAGCAGAAAGATATGTGCAGCTGATAGTTCCTTGCATGACAGAGGTACATCAGTCCATTTCTTGTCTGGAGCCTTTCTGTGCCTGAAATTGTGGATCCATCTCCTGAGCCAGGCCACAGTCCTCTTGAGCCGATTGTAGCAGGATTAGTCAGTCCACAACGTGAAGGGCACCACTGGCTCGACATCCGCAGCCAGAGTGACCATTCTCATGCCTGGCAATCCTCGCGGCAAGGGTCCCACCACCAAGTGCGGCCATTCATCTTCAGGTCTCGCCAGCCAGGGTGGACCGTGCCACCATAGGTCCGAATTGAGCAGTTCCAGAGCTGAGACTCCTCTGCTGGCTTGATCCGCCGGATTGTCAGCTGAAGCCACATGTCTCCAAGAGCAATCCTGTAGTGCTTCTTGAATGTGAGCTACTCTGTTGGCCTCGAACTCCTTCAGAGTACAAGGTTGTCTCCTGATCCAATGAAGGACAATAGTCGAGTCCGTCCAAGCTTTGGCAGAGTCCAGAGGTAGTGAGAGCGTCTTGGCCACATAAACAAGTAGGTCAGCAAGTAGATAGGCAGCTTGTAGTTCCAACTGCCCAATAGTCCGCGTCTTCAGGGGACAGACTTTGGCCTTGGCGTAGACCAGGGAAACAGTAATCTTGTCATCCTCGTGTACCCTCCGGAGATAGACTGCTGCTCCATAGGCGGCCTTAGAGGCGTCTGAGAATCCTTGGAGAGAGCTGCTCACGATGGGAGAGTCAGAATCTGAATACTTCCTGTGTACCGGATGTGGTGTGATGAAAGACAGCTGACTGGTCCATTCCCTCCAAACAGGGAAGATAGCAGCTGGCAGTTTGTCATCCCACTGGCACTGAGCGATCCAGAGTTGCTGCATCAAGATCTTGGCACGGATCACATAGGGAGAGAAGAACCCCAAAACATCAAAAACTTGTGCTGCCACTGATGCCATAGTCCTCATAGTAGTAGTGTCAGGTGCAGGTTCTGGAACGTTGGGGGTGGCCACATGTAGACTATCAGTAGCCACCTGCCAATGTAGACCTAGGGCCTTTTGGCTATGAGGTGCTGCTGGAAATTTCAGATCGTCCATCTCCACAAGCTCCTCTGGTATTGTGTCTCGGAATGGTTTCGAGTTGGTCCTCCATTTCCTGAGGGACATCCCGGCCTCACTGAGCAGCTGGCAGGTAGTCTCTCTCAGGTGTACTGCTTCAGTCACGTCTCTTGCACTGACTACCAAGTCATCCACGTAGAAGTTGTGGAGTAGACACTGTGCAGCTTCTGGATACACATGCTGATGCTGTCTAGCATGGTGTTGAAGGACAGAGGTAGCCACGAAGGGTGATGACTTGACACCGAATGTCAAGCGTCGCATCCGGCAGTCCACGATGTGCCCACTTCCGTCCCGCACCAGGAACCGGTGATAGTCTTGTTCTTCCTTGGCAAGATGTATTTGTCGAAACATTTTGCCAATGTCGGCTGACATCGCAACTGGATGGAACCGGAACTGAAGTAGCAGGTCTGACACATGTGGGTACAAGGATGGACCCGGTAGCAAGGCATCATTGAAGGATGCTCCGGTAGTAGTGCTAGCTGAAGCGTCAAAAACCGGCCTCATCTTAGTAGTAGTTGAGGTGGGTTTTGATACACCATGTACAGGCATGTAGTAATGGGCACGGTCCAGCTCTTGTTTCGGTACTTGTTCTGCATGTCCCAACTGGAGATATGTGCTCATCTCGTCCTGGAACGGTTGGAACTGATTGTGCTTCTTGAGAGTCTTCTCTGAACTATAGAACCTGCTCAGAGCCATTCTCCTGCTGTCCCCGAGAGCAGGAGGGTCCTCAACCCTGGGGAGCCGTACTGAATAGGTCCCGTCCTGGTTCCGGTTGAGGCCTTGCTGCAGTTGCTGGATGGCTGATTTCTCAGCTGGCGTCCTGCGGTCAGCCTGAGGTACCTTCTCCAGTTCCCACAACTTGTTACAGGCCAAGTGAGTCTCATTGGGTACCAATTCCACCCTGAGAGCATCCACCTTGGCAACATCCTCCACTCGTCCCATGAGAGCCCATCCCAAGACGGTAGGTACTGCAGTCAATCCAGTGTGAGGGCAGACCCGGATCGGTTCAGGTAAGAGGAGCAATCCCATATCACAAGTAGAGATCAGCACGTCCAGCTGTCCACCGAGATGTCCATCCGCTAGAGGTTCTCCCTTGATGATGTCATTATTCCATACCGCCTTGACGTCCACTGGAGGTGTAGAGTCAGGGATCCTGCTGGAGATGGCCATACTGAGCTGCAGGTCCAGATCCGAAAGCAGGATGGTAGAGATCTCAATGGAACAGTACTGCTTGATAGTAGTGTCAGAAACCACCCCGGACAGACTCATGTGGGTAGAGTGCCTCTTGACCTTGAGCAACGAAGCAATCCTTTCTGACACCAGGCTGGATCCAGAACAGGAATCCAGACCGGCTCTGACAACGACCCTCCTGTCGCCATGTCTCAGTGACATGAGTGCTGTCAGAATAAATCCTCTCCTGAGTGGCAGGTCCTTCACTGCGCTCTCAGGAAGAGTCTGAGGTTCTGTTGTGTTGTCCATGGTAGCTGGAACGGTCATCAAGTCCGAAGTAGCTGCAACTGTGTTCTCATCCCTGTGAAGGAGTGTATGATGACGCCCCTTGCACTGACGACAGGTATGCGCAGAGTTACACTGTCCCACAACATGACTGTGATGTAGGCAATTGCTGCAGCCCTTGGTCCGGTTGATGTAGCTCTATCTCTGACCAACAGAGTACCCTGTGAACACGGAGCACCTCTGAAGGTGGTGGTACGTGTTCTTGCACAGAGGACAGTCAGTGAGACGCTGACTGGTACGGCTATCCCCGTTGCTGGTCTTCTTCTGGGATTCCTTCTTCTGAACCTGAGACGACTTGCTCCCTGCAGACTGAGGTGCTTGGAATGGAAGGGTGTGGCTGAGAGGTTCGACGAATTTCACTAACTGGTCTAGGTCAGGAATGTCTTCCTTGCCGGCCATATACTTGGTCCACTCCTTAGAGAGCTCATCATTGAAGTTGAAGACTGCCAGTTGAACCATGACCTGAGAGAGTGTGTCTCCCTTGATGTCCTTCATTGCAGCTGCTAGATGCTTGGTCCGATCCAGAATCCTGAGCATGGACTCTTGATTGTAGGAGTAAGTCTCTTTCTGTATCATTTCCTTAACGTAAACCGGAAACACAACAGATGCTCGTCCATATCTGATGCGAAAGGCTTCTCTAGCGGCTCGGAACCCATCTGGGCCACGACCGTACTGTTCTACTTGAGTCTTGAGAGCTGGGTCCAGCATAGCTTCCCGGAGTAGACTGACTTTGTCAGCATCTGAAGTGATATCCGGTCTACCGTTGATCATGTCCATGAATCTCTGATCAAATCCATGAAGTCTCGTATCTCTCCAGAGAAGGTCGGAGGCTTCAACTGAAGGATAGTAGCATGGGACCTGGCAATCGTGACCGGTACAGCTGCAGCCTCTATCCTAGGAACAGCTGGGGCAGGGGACTTCAATAGGTGTGTCCTGACTTCTTCTAGTCCACCGACCGCTTTGTCGAGTAGTGACTGAAACACTGGGATTTTCCGAAGGGAACGCATCTGGGACACTACTTGGTCTAGTTCCTTTGAGATGGTCCTACCCTCTGTCAGATAGTCTGTAGTGGTGATAGCTGAGTTAGCCAACCAGGTTTCCAGCGAAGTCATGATGCGCTCGTAGTTGGTGAGCACAGCCTGCTGCCGGAGAGTCCTACTTATTGTATTGATGTAGGACTCATAGAGTGCCTCCTTGTCCGCGTTAGCCTCTATTTCCTTTTCCAGGTCTGCATCAGAAGTACCTGCCGTTGTGAGAGCCTCGCAGTATGCAGCTGAAGCTTGACGATGTTCCTTTGCCAGTTCCTCTATGGTAGTGAGCTGGATTCTCAAATCGTGGGAGTCCAAGTCCTGAAGTTCCTCTTCCAGTAGCTTGTCAACTACTTTCAGAATCCTGGTCAGACGTCCTCTGATTGTCGACCTTTTATTCTTGAACTGTGCAGGATCTGCCATGACTATAGTTCAACGACACGACTGAAGGTATCTGGTTAAGGGTCTGTGAGTCCAGGCAGGGAAGTCCAAAAACAGGTAAAGGGTCGGCTGAGTCCCGAGCACCCTTCGCAGTTGGTAAAGGGCCACATGGTCTGCAGGCAACCTTTATTGGAGGGAAGTGGTCTGGAAAGGGGTCGATACAGCACCGAACACCTTCAACCGGTAGGTAAGGGGCCACAGGGTCTGTGGGCAACCTTTAGGTGAGTGGCTCCTGACTGAAGAGGATGAAGATGGCGTCCGATGGCCAGCCACGTGTAGTGCTCTCCAAATAGAACTACGCAAGCAGTCGGCGGAAGCCCTGGTCTGACTTCACGAACTCGGCTGCCGCTGTTCAGTTAGCTAACTGAGGTCAATTCTGACAAGAACGAACGCTCGCCAGTCTATAGTCTACAATTCGAAAGCTGAGTGTCTGAGCCGCTGGTTCCTTCTCACCTTCACAGACAAGCGTATCCGGCTCGAAGGACCATGACCGTGGGTTGTAAATCCACAGACTAAGTAGTAATTCTAGTTTAGCTAGGCTAGTCGAAGGACCGGAGCTACTCGCCCTCCGCTCACACTCACTCAAAACTTCACTCTTTTTATTTATGCGAGTAACTGAAATTAAACCTGCGAAGCGCAAGTATTAAAGAAAAGAATAAAACGTAAGTTACAATGACATAGAACGAATAATGAGATGAAGGTAAGTTCGAGAACTGAGGTAAGCATACGATGTGATATGCATACAGTTAGTAATGTTCTGTTGTTCAGGCGAAGACCTGGACAGCCCTGATGAAGAACCTCAATTAAATGCTCGAAGTATCTAACATGCTCTTGACAGCAAATCAATATTAGTTGGGGAATAATATTGTACTGGACTGTTGTGATCGCCCTTGACTTGTAACTCAATTAGTCAGCAGGTAAATAAAAATAACGAGGGTTGATTTAACTAGATGATTGAATATTTGATCCTTTAGGTTTCCTTTGCAGTGAGAAAAAACTAGCAAGTTCTACCATTTCTGTAATTAAGCTTTGATATGATTATGATTTAACCTTGTGATCCAATGCATTGAGTCTGAGTAGCAGATTTCACCCTTTGGTGATGTCAGAGCTATAGTTTAGCTTTGTTGGTCGATTAGAACTATTCCCGCTCGTATCGCGTTCACACATACACACTCACAAACGCACACACAAAATAATATATAAAGTATATTCATTATTATAACTAGCACTGACAATTATGCTTGTGGTTGGTCATTAGACAAGTTTTGCCTGCCCAGTGAGAGCAAAAATTATGCTTTGATGTTGTTGTTATTTTTTTGTTGTTGTTGTTGATTGGGACTTGCTCTACACCAACTTTTTATTTAAATTTTTTCTATTAAGTTCAGCATGCTGCTATAAATTCACTCGGCTAGTATCAATCCTTCTATAGTTCCCGTGTCAGTGCAATAAAACAAACAAGCAAACAACAACAACAACCCTGTTCACACCATTTATAAGCACCATCCATTATACTATCAATAACAATGTTATGTAATTAGGTGCAGTAATTCGTGAATATTTATAAGCCTCGATTATCCATAACTTCCGTTTATCTGAAAGTAATTTTTTCGGATAATGGATAAGTGGAAATGTCAGATGGACACTGTATGAAACACACGTACCAGAAAACATAGATGTAATAGTCATTCACCCATGTGTAGACATAAAGAACAAGAACAATATTTCCTATTTACAGTAAGTGTGGATTTCAGTGTCTCACACATTCTCACAGACTATATCCTTTATAATCTGCTTTGTGCTTGGGGATGGAATTAGTGGGATTGATTTATCATGTTGTTGTAGTCACATGAGTGGTACACTCAGAGTGTGTGTGGGGGGGGGGGGAGAGAGAGGGAGCGTGTCCCACATCTCCTTCAATACTATCACAAATCATGCATTCATCTTGTATTATTTTATCACTATCACAAGAATTTAACCTCGTGACTTACTCACTTGATTATTAAACAACTTCCGTCCTCCCCCTTTCCCTCCCCAACCACTCCCCCAATAGCTCGCCCGAACAGCTAGTACAATATTTTAAAGAGTATGAATGAACAACATTCAGTATGGAGTTACTACTATATCTCACTGAACTTTCATTATTAGCCCTCACCACGTGTGTGCAAAAGGATCATAGTAATTGTTCTGTCTGTTTGTCTGTCATGCTCAATTACTGACACTTAACTGTTAATTTAGGTATGAGCTAACTCAGAACAACCATTTAAGACCTTATATGGTGCCACTTTTGAAATTTTGGGCTGAGAAAAACGAAGCTGTCAACTCTGCATCAGTACTAGTTTTTCCCCTATCATCACGTCAAATTTCTTGCTGTCCATTGTGGTTTGGCTTTGTACTTTAAAGTTAACGAGTGCTGGAATTGGAGTTCACATTGAAAATGGATACTGGTAAATGTCTCTGGCCTGTTAGCTTCTTCGCTTATGAAGACAGCTTTTACATATATCATTTTCGTTGTTCAAGCTATAGTGATACCTAATTAGAATAGCCAATAAATCATTCTTTTGGTCCTAAGATGATTTTGTAAATAGCTTGCTAGTGTATAGTGGCGCTCAGGGTTCGCACTTATGGTGCTTCATTATGCCAGTGAACTAAAAACACTATTGCACAATCTAATTGTAAGCCATATATGATCTCACATAGCTATATACTTTGTTTGATCTGGTTTATAAATGCATTTACAGGTAGTTTTAACTTCACAAACTCGCTTGATTGTAGAGTTGGTAATCAATCATCATGGAAGCTTATTAGTAATGAGCTAACTGTAATAGATTAAAGGAATACGAAAAATATTCAGCATGGAGTAGCTATCTCACAGAATTTCATTAAGATATGTGTGACTATGAACTGACAATTATGTGGTGGGTATTTTCTCTAATTAAAGCACTCCATCTTCATCATTCACATTTTAACTTTGCTTTTTGCTTACGAAAATTTAAAATATTTCAAGGGGGGGGGGGCAAAATGCCTTCAAGGGGGGAGGGGGCAAGCATCCCCGCCCCCCCCCCCCCTGAATACCCACATGCTAAATAAATAGAATGACCCATTTTGTTCTGAAAGTGGGTATAGTAACTACTGAGTATAAGAATTTCTTAACCACATGAACGTTCAATATTCTCCCATACTCAACGTTGCATAATGAATGCTCCAATGTGCCCATGTGTAGTTCTTGAAGCACAACCAATTTAAACCAGTATTACTTCGATGCACATGTCTTCCTCCCACTTTTTCCTCAACTCCCCCCCCCCACTCCAGAAATAGAAAATATGATTTATGAGTCAATTTGATATGATTTTTTTTTTGTTAATCCATTTGTAATTTATAGCATGTTTCAACACTGCATACATGGAGAAGGGCGACTGTAATTGGAGAGGGTGGGGGGGGGGGAAAGAACTCGGTTTTAGAGGGAAAATTTCAGTTTCCCCCTCCATCCTTCTGTATCAAACTCTGCTATATGAGAGTATTTATACTGATCAGTGCTTAATCAATCACATGCATGCTTTTACAACTCACTTTAGTCTAATTACTATAATTTTCTATATACTCTATATGAAACCCAGACAACTATAAACACATGATTCAGTCTTTTTGTTTATTTGTTTGTTTTTGTTTTGTTATTTTAGATTTAGAGGACGTCAGTGAAGTTTCTCTAGGAGAAGATGGCATGATAAGGTCATTCATTATGAAGTCAACAGAAAATTTCCTGTTCAGCTGTGCAAATTGATGCCTACAAATGTCTTCTTTCTGGTCCGAGAACACTGCACTTCTAACTTTGACGACAGATAGCAGAATGTCTGATCATAATGCTGGAAAAAAATATTTTTAGTTGTTTTGTGTGAATATTAATTTATACATTCATCATGTTCATAATTTGTATCCTGAAAGAGAATTTTGCACCTTCGTTTCATTGTACACTCACCTACTCCTTTTAATTTCTGAATTATTTCTTGGCGTATTCATCATTTCATATAGTTTATGTATTCATTTTTATTTTCTTAAAATTTGAGACTTTATTATTAAATGCTAGCTATTGAAATTAGTATTTCTGCTAAAAGTTGAATATGAAACTAGCATCAAAAGTATTGACTTGTGTCATAAGCTTCATGTGTACAATATTTTTGTCGTCTAATGGCAAAGGTCAGAAGTTGTAACCTTGGTTTCATGGAACAGTGGTAGACATCAGAATGGAATAAAATTTCCCCCGATACTTTCATATCTGGTAAAAAAAAAAAGCATGCTCTGAAAGCCAGTCAAGTAGCAGCAAGCGATGAAGAAGTGTGCAAAGTAATAGATCCGATTAGCAAGCCTCCATTGTTATTTTTAACTAACTAGTTATAGAAATGTCGGGCACAGTTAGTCCCTTTACTCTATTCATTACAGAATTTGAAAGAAAAGTATTTTTAGTCACCAGAGAAAAGCAACTTAAATTGTTGTGTGTGTGTTGCTGTTACAGTTACAGCAAGGAAATGTAGAAGCATAGTCTTGGAGTGGGCATTTTCAAATTTGCTTCACTTGGGAAGTACAAGCTATATTGAATAATAACCCAAAAAATATCTTCTCTGTTGAGTGACTGGAAAACTTCAGTTCACTTTAGTGCAATGTTAGTGTCTGTTATACAGTTTTCACATACAATGTTACAATAATTGGTAGGGATAAAGTCTGGATGTCGTATCAGTAAACTTATAGATACCATTATAAATCACTGCGTTGTTTGTATTATCTATTATGAATTTGTCAAGTCTCAGAGTATGTAGCTATAAAGTTCTAGATCCACTGGTATAGCTAAACCATTCTGATGAAAATAGTTTTGTTCATCATGCCACTTGAAGTATACAGATTGTGTACATTATCAGCAGAAACAGCAATATATTTTATTGCATATTATAGTTTAATAGAAGCAATGCATTTTGCAAAAATAATGAAGTAGCTATTCCTACTGAGGGTCTCCTCAATTTAGTGACGGATTGATCCTTCTTTATCTAAAACACCGCCGTAGCTTTCCTTATACGCTTTAAAACTTGCCAATGATGGATTTGTTATGTTTTTACTTCTCTTATAACTATAGCAACGGAAAAGTACCGCCCAACAAGATTAGGTAAAACAACTGACACACCCATACAGGACCTACCAGAAAGTCCAACACAACAGCCCCACCTAATTAATACATGTCTGGGCCTATCCCAAGGCCTATGACGGTCGTCATTTGTTCAGATCCAGTGCCCACTCAGCGCATGTGGAAAGAAATATGGTGGGAGAAGACTAAGAGGCTTGACGAGCTACAGTGGTCTGTCATATTGATTAGGTAGGCTCAGGCGTTAGATACTGCATGACTTAATGTGGCGGTGGTGTAGGGTGGGTTAACGTGAAATAGCTATATATATACTCTATTTTGAATGAGTTGGGTAAGTGTTAGTCGTGTAGGTTTAAACTAACATTTTAGTTGAGTTAAATTCAAGTGTTGTACATTAAGGCAGTCAATAGTCCAGAGTAACCTTACAAATATTCTGTGGAATACACAATTGAAGCCTGTTGTAGTAGTCACACGACAGATCAGCGGTGTTGGAAGATGTTTAGTAAAGGGGGCTCCAAGGGCATGTTTTTTTGGGGGATTGGGGTTTAAAAGTGTGAATGTGAGAAATCGCCTTGTTAGATTATGCCCCACAATTTTGGTGGCCCGAAGCCCCTCCCCTGTTCCTACGCCACTGCTGATATCAATCACGGTGGCGTTGCCCCTATAGCCTCCTCTACACACTGCCCAGATTGTGTCACAAATAATATTTTAGCTACTATCGGTTATTATGACCATGTGAATAAAACACTCAGGTTTACTGGAGTGACTGGCAAGTTGAAGGTCTTGCCGTAGTTGACTTCAGACAAGCTGGCTCATAATCAACCTGCGAGGCAAGAATTACTGGCAAGTGTTTGTTCTTGACAAAGTCCTCAGTATAGACGGAATCAAGTAAGTCTCAAGTTGTGGTATATGTAGTCTCATTTGAGTGTTCACCATTTTAATTGAGATATTGTTCAGAATATTTTATGATGATGCCCAGTGCATACCTGATTTAGGTGATATTTGTGACCTTCCAGTTGTTGCTGTGTGGTGTGCAGGGTGGGGGAGGGGAGACAATGGACAGGATATGACCTTTGAATGGGAAGTGATAGGGGGCTAGTTTCATTAAAAGTCCGGTGGAGGAGATGGGGGCAAGAGTGATATGATATGCATCAGTTATATAGGTGAAGGATGTGGACTCCTGTCACATGGTAGTAGACACATGTATCAGCTGGTGATGTTTGTGTGTTCTATTGGAACTGTAGTTCCTTGGACTTTCTAAGCCTTAGGACAGAGAGCTTGTAGGCTGTAGTTTATGCTTTTATCACTTGCATTCATCAGTGATGTCCACCAGTTGTTGTATTACTAATTTCTTTCACGATTAGTTCTCATGTAGCCACAAGATATTTGATGATAGACATTAGGAGCACTCTAGTTCTGCAACATTTACAATCAAGTTGCATAGCTTCTTATCACCAGATGAAGAGCAACAGTTTGATTAATAATAATAAATAATAATAATAGTTTTATATTATTGTTATTGTTATTACTGTTATAACAAAGTTATTATAGTCAGGGTTTTATCTAGAAATTTGTTTGGAAAGGGGTGGGAGGAGTTTGGTTATATCTGCCACCCTTAGGATGTAAGACATAAAATATTTATAACTAGCAAGTACCCCACCTCATAGTGGCGCTTGACGTATTGCATAGTAAGAATGCACTAATGCAGTAGCATAAGTTATTTTTATTCATTGTTATCATTCTCTACATCAGTTTCCCTCTCCTGCTCTCTTTTTTCCTGAACTATCTCAGCTTTTCTTATCCCCAACCTTTCCTTCTTTTTTTTTCAGCTTTTTTCTCGAGTCATGGAGTCCCTTCTCCTTTGTCTACCTCTCCTGCTTCTGAATCTCTCTGTCCTTCTATCATGATTGTGGACTTAGGCTTTGTGAAATATTGCCTATTTTTTCGTATTTCCCCCTTCCTTCTTGAAACTTATGCTGCCTTTACTCAGTGATTTCACTGCACCACCTTCCGCTTTTTAGTGTACTATTAATCACTTTCAAATGAATGGGATGACATAATCAAGATATGATGATGCTTTACCACACTGTTTAAGCTCACGAATTATTCATGAATACATACCGTTGGTAGTCGTCATTGTTACTGACACATGAGCATATTGTTCTTTAATCCTAGAGAGTAATTTGCATGACATTATTGTGAGTTTGAGTGCTGTAATTTTGAGTACTGCCTAACTGCATACTGCACACAGATACTATTGAACTATGATAGGTGCTGTATTTGTATGTTTACTAGGGTATCATATTTAGATAGTTCCTTCAAAATGTTTGCTATAAGAGGTGCTTGGTCTTAATTACAATGTTTGTATAATTATTTAGTACACATTAATTTTGAAAGAAATTCTTGAGAATTTTTAATTTATTTGATTGTTCAGGACTATACAACAAGAGAAGAAGATCACATGTGCGGTGGACTATGCAGTCGAGGCTTGCAAGGTTAGGTGGATTCTAAATTAGGAAATATTTTTGAAGGGGAAATTAAATAGTGAATATTACAATATACCAGCAAGTACCCCAACACACAGTGGCGCTTGACATATTGAAGTTATTTTGCTCAGTTATCATTCTCTACTATTTATTAAGGTTAATTAGTTTTCCTCTCCTGCTCTCTTTTTTAAACTATCTCAGCTTTTCTTATCCCACCCTCACATTTCCTTTCTTCAGCTTTTTCTTCTTGAGTAATGGAGTCCCTTTTCCTTTGTCTAATTCTCCTGCTTCGGAATCTCTGTCCTACCATCATGATTGTGGCCTTACGCTGCGCGAAACTTTGCCTTCTCTCTTTCATACTTTTGCCTTCCTTTTTGAAGCTTACACCGCCTTCCCTAGTCTATTCCACCCACTTTTTAGTAACAATTAATCACTCTTTACTGAATGTGATGACTCTTTACCCATTGAGGTAAGGACGATGCTTGGCCAGACTGTTTAAGCTCATGGATTATTCATGAATACACACACACGGTCGTCGTCGTTCATCATCGTTATTTGACACACAAGTGTATTATTCAGGGGTTCATTTAGAAGTCAATTGAAGAGTGGACGAGGTTGAGTTTGTACTATCTAAAGGGTGTCACAGCGTTCATGCAGAACTAAGATGAGAAAGGAGACGGGCATGATTTAATCATTTCCCTTCACCTTAAATATTCACTTTTTAACTTCGCATTTTGCTTACGAAATTTTAAGAATATTTCAAGGAGGGTGAAATGGCTTCAAGGGGGGCAAGCGTCTCCCTTGCTCCCCCCTAAATGAACCCCTGTTATTATATAGATGTTAGTAAATTTTTCAAAATTTTAATGTTAATTTTTCAAAATTTTAATGAACAAGAGAGGTATTTGTGAAGTATTATACTATTTTAACCCACATAGCTGAGGGTAGTCTTGTAATAGACTGAAAGAACGTGTGACGAATAGTTGATTGTAACTTTGAGCTGACATTTTGAAGCTGATTGAATCATTGATGTGTGTCTTATACAGAATTATTTTGCGAGACAGGTGCTGTGTGTTTACTTAGCCACACCACATGCATGCATTCCTAATTTATTTAAAATTAATCGTGATACAAAAATTGATTTATGGAAAAAGTGATAATGACATATAGTCCATGAGCCAGAGGCCCAAATTTTGGTAATCGGTACCATATTGGGGGAATAATCCTCATAGCATTTTTTATGAAGGTACATACCTCTGGAAGTGGAAAATGCATGATAGCATCACAGCCATGGTAGCTTGTGGTTTTTATCACCCATTTTGTAGCCCCACCCATAATTTTCCATGAAATGGCAAGTATATTATTTTCAGACTTTGTGTGTAGTATGTTTATTAGCATACTTAATGTTATTTCGAGCATGAGGAGGGTTTTCATGCATGATTCAATCTTGTGGTCACTTAGCCACACCCCCATCATCATGTGCTGACTCATCAAAAAAGCAGGTGTTTTTTTTTGCTGGCTATCGTACCTGGCAAGTTGAGAGTGTCTTGAGATTCTGGAAAAAAAGAGGTAAGTGAAGAAGCATCTAGTTTTAGTTAAACACAACAGTCTAGAATCCAGTTTCAAACAACTGGATATCATTTTCTGTCTGCTTTTGATATGCCCTCACTTAATATTCTTATGTAGACATACTGTACTTCAAACTGTTCCAATAATGGAAGAAGCCAGGGAAGAGTGCTGTATTATCTGTACACTAAGAACTTCAGATAATGATAGTCTCTTAGTGAGTCCCAAAACATATGATTCATGGCAAAACTTACTTAAAGCTGCTGAGTTGAGAAAGTATGGCCCAATTACAGATGCTGCCAAAGAGCTAGGAGGGAATGAATTTCCTAAAATCTATTACCATCGACGGTGTAGGAGCGTTTTTACCATGAAGCGAGACTTGGAGATAATTTTGAAAAGAAACACAAATGAAGCTATTGGTAATGAAGATGTCTGCTCCTCAAAGCGGTTATGCAGGAGGCTGTCGGTGTCAAGGGTATATGATCCAATCTGTATATTTTGTGAGAAAGTGAAGTTTGTAAAAGGTTCCAAGTCACGCGAAAAGCTTACAAAAGCTGCTAAGTTGCAAGCTGACAAGACCCTGAGAGACTGTGCAATTAAAAAAGGAGATAACAAGATTATGGCAATAACGAGTAGGGATATAGTTGCTGCTGAGGCCCACTACCACACATCTTGCTATAAGAACTACACAAGAGTAATAAAGAAGGCATCTAAGGATGATGATGAGAGAGTGAGTGAAAATGATATACTTATCAAATAGTAGAAAGACAAGCTTTTGCTGATCTTTTTGAGCATATTCGAACTGGTGTAATTCCAAACAAGAAAATTGTGCCTGTCAGTTCTTTGACAACAAAACTAGAATCATCTATGATATCTGGTGGAGACAGAGTCATCCGTGATTCAACACGGAAGCACATTCGTCGGAGACTAGAATCAGAGCTAGCAAATTCTATTCAAATCTATCCTGATGACAAGGGAAAGCTGTTGATGGTTCCCGACAGTGTACAACTACATGATGCTGTTTTAGAAATCCAGATTTTGTGTAAGGAATTTGGATTTTGGAAAGGCAAAGTAACTGATCTTACAAAGATTACCGATCAAGTGTCATGCCAGGCAGGCATGCTGCAGATGAGGGATATCATATTAAGTGATCTGCTCAGAAGACACAGATGTCTTTGTGATGTCCTTGGCATTTCATGACAAGATAGGAGCTTCCCTGTTTAAAAAATGTGGCACTAAAGCCAGGAGGAGAGTTGTTGACATAGTAAAGTTGCTGCCACTGTTGGTATGAGAGTGTGCAGGGCTCTCATTGGCATGCACGCATTCACTGGATGTGATACTGTCAGTGCCTTTGTTGGCAGAGGGAAAACAAAGGCTCTGAAACTCCTGATCAGCCATGTGGACTACCAAGATACTTTCTTGAAGTTGGATCAAGAGTGGGTGCTTTCTCAGGAACTTGTTGATAAACTGGAAACATTCACTTGCCTTCTGTATGCCCCCAAATTGTCGTCTATTAGAATTAATGAACTTAGGTATCACTTATTCTGTGCCAAGAAAGGTGAAATCGAGAGTCATCAGCTTCCACCATGCAGGGAATGCTTCCTACACATGCTCTAAGAGCTAACTACCAGGCTGGAATTTGGCAGAGATGTCTACAGCAGGATCCGCAAGTGCCGAGTCCTGTAGGTCATGGGTGGAAGTTGGATAAGCAGGGGTCAGATGAGCAGCTTGTTATCCACTGGATGGATGGTCAACCTGCACCTCAAGCCATTCTAGACTTACTTGCATGTACCTATGCAAGGAAATGTGAGCTGCCCAGGTGTGAGTGTATGGCAAATGGGCTCAAGTGTACTGATATGTGCAGATTACCATACTGTGACAACCAGCCAAACCAACAAGAGAGTGAAGAAAGTGCGGACGACTTTGAACTAGAAGATTAAAACATCTATTTATTACTTTTACTGTGTTTATTATACATGCAGTGCTCTGATATGTTCTAAAAAAAATATTTTTGAATCCAAAGCTACATACTGTACTCGCAAGATAAATAATATTTCCATACATACCTATGTAAACTGTATAGAATATGTTGGAAATATATGATTGGGATTTTAATTTGCTACTTATTTCATGAAAGCTACCACTATTTCAATGCTATCATGCATTTTCTATCTATATAGAAGTAGACAGTCCCAAAAAGTGCTGTGAGCATTATTCCCCCCAAATGGTACCGACCGAACCCCCTGGCTCATGGACTAATACTTTCATAACAACTAATAAGATGCTGTCTAATTGTCTTTTGGGAAAAGGAAGGATTTTTGCCATGAGCCAGAGCCACAATAATAGCTATGGCATGCACACCACAATCACTGCCGTTTATCTGTTGTGTACATTCTCCCATCTCTAGCGTCTTGTCTGGGCCAAACAATTTTACACATAATTTCAGTGTTTCATCATCCACTCCAGAAAAGAATGAATCATAAACTTGAATACTTGGTGCTGACCCTCGAGTTGAAATTACAACCCAATGTTTACGCTTCTCACAGTTTAAAACTTGTATAGAGGGAGTTCTTTGTCAAACAGAGGCGGCTACATGTATTGAGTGTCGTCAGTAATGTAGACTGCAGGCCACAGATTCTAGGAAACTGATTTTTGAGAAGTTCTTGTGCAAAATGTATGTGTTTATCAGTTAACTTATCTGAACACAGCACAGTTTTATCAGAATCCATGAGCTGGATACAACTGTATGCTACACCGTAAAAACAGTTTAGTTAAAATAACCAAAAAAAATTGTTAAAATTCTTACAACTGAGGTAACCATTTTTTATGCTAAGTTAACAGCAATTTAATTACTGTTATTTTAAGAAAAAATAATTATTTTATTTTACATAATAAAATGTTAAAATATAAATGCGTACATGCTTCTATAACAGTTAATTATGCTTATTTTAAATAATAATATTCTGTATTTTAAGAAATTGCAATTGTTAAAATAGGAATATATGTGTGTTACTATAACTATATATTATTCTTTTTTTAAAATAGTTAATTGTGTCTTAAGAAATCCTTGTTGTATATATAAAACTTAGCATATGTTACTATAACAATTTATTATTCTCATTTTGAAAAGATTATATACATTTTATAAAATACAAATGTTAAAATAACATTTTGTGTATGTTAGTGTTACAAATTATGTTTTTTGTTATAAAAGTTGTAAATTTTATTTTAAGGAATGTAATTGTTAAAATAAAAGTATTGTGAATGTTACCACTGTAATTTATAATAGTTATGATTAAAGTACACTTGCTACTATTTTGTATTTTATTGATCAAAATCTTCTTATACAATGAAAAAATACACCAATTGCTCTCAGTTAGATGCAAAACATAAAATATCAGTTGAAACAGAAATATAAGTTGACGACTTCTTACATAAATGGTCTGGAAGTCCAAATACAAACTCTTGAAAGAACAAACACAAATCTCTACTATTTTTTTCATACTCCAAATTAAATACATAATAAAAAGAGAACCACAAAAACAAGGCTTTAGTAAAACTCTTTATGGAACATACAACACTTTGTTCAATAAAAATGAAATACTCGCATCCTCCATCCTCCGTTGCAAACTTTCCAAACCACGGATTATTACGATTAGATACTTCCTTCGCTACAATATCAGGTTGAGCAGAAACCTACACATAAATACATGTATTGGCATTAAAAATGCTCATCATAGGTTTGTAAGCACACACTTGCTTAATATGTAATAGTAAACAAACAACATTTATCACATAAACCAATACAATTTCAAAAACAATTACTTTGGAGCTGAGAATTATTCAAACTACCTAGCAATCAACAATATTACTACCTCAATAATTTTCCACCACGTAATATCGTGGAAATAAATGCATATACTATCGAGATTAGCATCTATAATTCACACAGCGATCCTGAAAAATGTTCCATTATATGTAATAAACCATTTGTCACATGCTCATAAATAATCATCAATTTGTTGAATACAAGATAAAAAATGAGCAAATAATTAACCCAGGGATTCATACATGATTTTGTTCAAACACCTTTAATGTTTGTTAGAGAGCACATCAGTTTGGGGGAAATATTGTCTTATTATTGCACAATGTTAAAAATGGCTGATATTATAAGTACTACTTACATCAAACTCTGCAAACACAAATGCAAAATATGCACACTGTTCACCTCTCTTGGGTATAACACAAAGAAGCTTGAAAAGTAAGCGCAAGACTTCTCGCTCATCTTGATCAACTGAATGGAAAAGATACATACTAAATTTTGGAACACAACCAACGTAGATAAAAAAAACTTACAGTCAGACAAATTTTTCACAACTTCTTTTATGTCCCTTCTTTTCACAGTCTTCGCATAACCAATAATACCTGGCATCCACTTTTGAGACCAGTCAACACCAAAAGTTGAATAGAGAATTAATTCCAGTTCTTGCACAATCTAAAAACCAATGGAGAGAAAACTAATTGGCGACACTTTACTCGCATATTTCAGTGAAAATGATATTTTTATACGGTGTACTCCACATCTATGAACTGCAGGATTAATGAATTGTCCTCATACACGGACCATTTATTAGCCCAGAGGAACATTTGTATACACCCACATATACTTTAAAAAAACTTATGAAATCAACCAACAGTTCCTGGTATTAGAGCCATTCGCAAAATATGTAACGGTTCATGGCACAACACTTTTTGTGCTGGGCATAACATAACTCAATCCACCACAAACACATAGAAGTGGTTAAAATACGGAGCTGCCCTGTTGTGATTTAAGTAAAGAGTTGAGGGGGTGGGCGGAGTGTTAGGCTTCAAGGGGGACACCTTTACTATTTCTATTACAAAGCACTTCAGCTTGGGGGGGGGGGGGGGGTTTAGACTTCAAGGGAGACACCTTTACTATTTCTATCGCAAAGCAATACAGCTTGCAGGGGATAACGGCGTCTTGGGTTGGGATTTCCTCGGTATGAAATGCTGCAATGACGTAATGTCGAGCTTGTTAACTGATAAAACTTTGGATAATGAATTTCTTAGTAAAAGCACAAAAAAAAATTCAATAAATTTGCTCTCAAAAGGTTGGGTGATTATGGGTTGTATTGTATCACGATATTTATTGAAAATATTGCAGTATGACTGTATATTGACCATTTTTTAGAAAACACCTTGTAAATAAGAAATAAATAAACATAGCAGTGAAAAGTACGACAGAAACCAGTATAGAAAAAGACAGAAAAAAAGAGAATGCTGAGCAGAACCGAGGGAAAATAGGATAAAGATAGGGGGAAAATTAAGAGAAAGAAAAGAGGAAAAATAGAAGAAAAAAGACAAAAAGAAAAGCAAAAAAGAAAGAGAAATTTAGAAAAAAGAGAGAAAGAAAAAAAGGAGAGGAAAAACGAGAAAGAAAAAAAAGAAGAAAAAAAAGAGAGAAAGAAAAAAGAGTGAGGAAAAAAACCCCGGTACCGAGCGGGATTTGAACCTGTTAATTATCATTGGTAACACTAGGTGCTTACCAGGTCAAAAAACTGAATAAGGATCGTAGTCTACTCAATGCTTCAAATATCACACATAGATAGAACTGTATTGTGTATTCTAACCAATGTGAGTAACATCAAAAACTTACAATTGGCGGCATTTTCAAAACTGGATACTTGTCCAATTTAGAAAGAACAGACATATCGCTGCGTAAAATTTCTTTTCTACGACTCATAAAGGTATCCTTCATCAATGACATAACAATATCCTTTCGTGGAATTTCTTTCTCCATTTCCTTTCGCAAAGCCTCTTTATTTCGATCACTTGATTCTTCAACACCAGTGCAACAAAGTGTAGGATAACGACTGGCAAGGTTCAAAATTTTTTAGGACGTCCTCTCTTTACAGGCATTTCTCCTTGTAAACTTGATGTGGTCTTTCTCTTTCGGTTTCTTTCAACATTATATATACGATCCATAACTTTTTTAGACCAAGACCCCTATTATAATTTTTTTTTTAAATACTTAAAAAACAAACAAACACACATTCATGCAATTCTGATCATGACTTACATATGATAAAGCATCTTGTGAATCGGAAGAATCGGACATAAACGGATATTTTTCAACTAACAATCTTGAAACTTTATTTACAAATCCTATACCAGGCTTTTCAGTGTGGCCATACATGTGAGTAACGAGATCCCGAACAATTTCATTTCTTATTTCTGGATTTAATTTTTTAGATTTGATAGCTTCCATAATTATTGGCTTCCATCTGCTAGGAATGGAAAAATCACTTGGTAATGTTGATGCTGATGAAATAGATGAAACTGGTGAACTCTCACAAGTGCTAGCACATGAGGGGCTCTCTGGTTGTGATGTGGAAGAACTGTTCTCTGGGCCCGATGATATATAATCTTCCGGAGGAATATTGATCACCTTAAACAACAATATAGCTACAATATTACTTGCTAAAAATATGATATGATGCCATACTTACAGACTGACGTACAGCAACACTCTTCTGTAGTCTAATAATTTTCTTTACTATTCCCAAAGGCTTGATCAACTCTTTAATGTCACCTTCACTCAAATCAAGAAATGCACTGCCATCAATTTCATTTTCTATTTATAGGAAAGGAGTATAAGCTAAAAATACATACACATAAAAGAAAAAAACTTCGTACACTTATTAGCCAGACCATGTAGAGATCAGCCATTGTATAAAAATTTGAAGGGTCACAAAACCGTACTAACTATACCTGCACGACCTTGCTAACATTATACACTGTAAAAAATTTAAGTACTCTAGATTTATCAAAATAGCAATTATGAACCGAACGCATATTAAATTGAAGTGCTGTGGAGGCATCTTTTCCGAACAGATATCCATGACAGTGCTGCTACACACACAACAGACCTTAACTAAAGTGGAGGAGACTGTATTTCAATATCACAAGTGTCTACCTATCTCTGTAACCTTGAGTTTAGTATTCTACTAATTTAGAGCTCAAAGATTGCAACCCGCTTTTTTTGTAACCCGCCCACAATTTCTACATAAACAACACCCCATCATAACTTATACACAATTATTTTTATTATGTTGTCCTTTGTGCGACTTCAACTGTCCAACGAGAAATCTCTGGATTAGTCATTTGAGGAGCGTTCACAGTACAGACGATGACTTCTGCGTGACTTGCGATATAAATGGCTGTGGACTTTCGTACAAAAAATGTTCGTCTTTGGTATCACACATTTACAGACAGCATAGGGAGAGTTTGGTCGTGACTGCAGCTAAACAACCATCTTCTGTTACATTTGAAGGTGAACATAGTGGTATAAATGAATCTGCTTCTGCTTAGTTTACTACATCTTCCAGAGGTAAGAAAAGAAATTGAAATATCCCATGTATCATGTGACTCCAATTACAGAGATATATGTGATGGATCAGTTTTTAAGTGTCATCCCTTGTTTATGACACAATGTAAAGCAATACAAATTATTGCTTACTTTGATGAGGTGGAAGTCTGCAATCCCCTTGGTTCTAGCTCTAAAAAGCATAAGCTTGGATGCATGTTTTTTACGATTGGTAACTTTCGCCCACACCTTCGTTCTCGACTAAACAATATATTTCTAATATCTGTTGTTCGATCACCCCTGGTTCGCAAACATGGAATGAATGCATTTTTACAACCTTTTGTCAAAAACATGCTCTCATTGTGTCATGACGGCATTACAGTTAAAGTGAACAGTTTGGAATGTCAATACAAGGTGGCTTTGCTTGCAATCTTAGCTGACAACCTTGGAGCTCATGCAATTGGAGGATTTAAGGAAAGCATGTCTTTTGCTCGAAGAATTTGCAGGTCATGCATGGCAACAACTGAGCAAATTCAGCGTGATTTTTGCGAGTTGAATTTTGTGTTACGTACACCCCGAGAGCACGAACGACAAGTTTCTAGTTTATCAGGTACAGATTCTGCCCAAAACTCTATTGAATATGGAATAAATCGAAAATCAGTTTTAGATGATATTCCAAATTTTTCTGTTGTAAAAAATTTACCTCATGATATCATGCACGATCTACTAGAAGGTGTTATTCCATATGAAATGAAACTCCTACTACAATATTTAGTAGAGAAGAAGTATATTACAGCCAGAACACTTAATCAGAGATTAAAATCATTTAATTTTGGTTATTCAGAATTATCTGACAAACCGTCTGATTTGGATGAAAATATTTTTAAGGGGAACAATGATAAAAAAATCAGGCAATCTGCTTCGAAAATGTGGTTGTTGGCTATTTATCTTCCTTTGTTAATTGGTGATTTGGTACCACAGGATTGTGAACAATGGGAACTGTTTTCTCTTCTTCTAAAGATTACCAGCATAGCAGCGTCATGGGTCATTGATAGAGAAACAGTAGCCTATCTTTCAGTTATTGTGGAAGAGCACCATTATATGTTCAAAAAGCTATATCCTCACTTCACAATAATTCCTAAAATGCACTACATGTTGCATTATTCTAAGCAAATACAAGCTTTTGGACCTTTGACTTGTACCTGGACAATGCGCCACGAGTCAAAATTGAATTTTATCAAGCGTGCTGCATCACATGGAAATTATGTTAATGTTTGCTACAGTGTCACAAAGAGATACTTACAATCTTTGTGTTACAATATACATTGTGACACTTTGCTGAGCGAGACGTTACAGTCATCTAGCTATGATACCGAGCTGTGCAACATGAACTTGCCCAAGGAGTTACAGGAAATTGTTAATGCCACAACTGAAAATACCACAGTGTTTCCATTGAAATGGATAAAATTTAAACACTTTAATTTGAAGAAAAATGCATTTATATACCTTGATAAAGATGAATACTATCCAAAATTTGGAAAAATTGATAACTTATATTTAATTCAACGTCCTAACAAAAAGTTATATATTCTCTATATGCAAGTTTTTAAAACTATGTACATTGATTCTCATTTCAATGGATATGTCGTCGAACTATCACCTATATATGAGGCATTAAATATTAAGCATTTGAAGGAATATCCTATTCTACATGGACATAAGGCATTTCACAATTCATTGAACTCTTACATTGTTGTGAAACAAAGTATCATGTAGGTCATTTGTATTATTTTTTTAAATTTTGTTTAATATCGAAATAACTACTTTGACATCTGCACTACAATTATTAAAAATAAAAATGCTACATTACCACGACTTATAAACATGTAATGTGCTACTATAGTTAAATCAGGTGTTATTAATTTTTTTTTTTAAAGCTTTTGAATTGATGAAATGACAATTAATCATTAATTGCATAAACAAGGTTAAAACAATCGAATTTTTTATATTAACAGAACATTGTGAATGTATAATTGCAAATGTTACTTTAACAGTAGTATGGTAAAATAACTAATTCTTTGCAATAATCGCAAAATATTATTGTAAAACAAATCATAGTTGTTAATATAACAATGAATATTTAAAATGAGGAATATTAATTTCAATATGTAGTTCAAAAATGTTATTGAAGAATTTTATTATTGTTGAAACAACAATTCATCCTCAAACAGTAATTATGACATTAATAATATGTTATGATGACATAAAAATTCAATATTAACAGAGCATTGTAAATATAACTTAATGAGTACTTATATTAATAAAAGTAATATGTGCTAAAATAACGAAATTCATGTCATATTCACAAAATCTTTTTATGGTGTACCCATAGCTTGTCTGCTTCTGGCGAGAGAGGATCTTCATCATTTGACGGAACTTCTTCAACTTCAATTTTAATCCTTTTTTGGGGAGGTGAGGTGATTACTAACTCTTGGGCTAATAGTTTTCTCATCTTCATTATGAGCTTACTTTCACCTGTTAAAGTGTAGAGGCAAGGTATCTCTAGATCTCCCTGAGGCCGCTTGAATTGTTTTGCGGGTGCTGGGAGCTCCATTTCTATTCGAGTTAGTGGCGGTGGTAAGTTAATACACTATTTGTCACAGTTATAAGCACTACTCAACAGCATTTACTTGACAATTCATTGTCCACTAGACGAACCATGAAGGTAAGTCTTGCGTAGGTATGTTCAGTTGTGTGAAAGTATTGTGCGTTACAACTACTATTAAGAATATCACAAAGAAAAATTTTAATAGCGTGACTTGATTTTGTTGCTTCTTTTTCAATTCAAACAGTTGAGGGGAGTGGTTACTATGGCATTGAATCCCCTTTACCGTATATGCGTAATTTAACAACTCAACTTTATTTTAGTAGTTTGAATAACAATAGTGTAGTTTAAGGCTCGCTCGCCATTTGTGCTCAAGCACATCACTAGTAGTAGAGCATTCAATAATTACAATTTTGAGTTTAATTGGCAGCCATTGAGAAATTTGTCTTTGTGATCTTTTTTTTTTTTTGTTATTCAATTAATGGGTGTGGCCAATCACACATTTAAATTCTGAGGAGTTGGCAATTTTGTTTAAAGACTGAGCGTGTTATTATTGATTAGGTAAGGGATACCATGTTTAGTAAGAGATACCATATTTAGTAAGAGATACCACGTATTTGGTAAGGTAATTTATCACTGATTTGGTAAAGGACAACATGAACTAGCTGATGCAGCCACAGAGTACGTACTGCTGACTTCACACTTTTTATTTTTTCCGTCGTGTTTTCATCTGAATAGGGTAGTTATATTTCTAATAGACACAGTTGAAGTGTAGTTTTGAATCTTTTTGGGTGTTGATCAAAATTTTAAGTTTAAGAAAAATGTTTACGTTGCTTTAAAAAATACTTATAATTAAAATTTTAATGGTGAAATTTGTTAGGATTTATGTGCAACTAAATTATGGTGCATCCTCATTTAAATGAACTACTCTAACATTCAGAGTGAAAGTAATTATATTGTTATTATATATTGTACTTATACTTCTATGCATTTCACATCTTTTATTATTAAATTAATATTAAAATATTATTATATCAAAATGAATTAACAAGAAGTTTTCAATGTGGTTATCCATGGTTGTTAGAGAGGGTTAACGTGATGGTTCCAGACATACTAAATTAGTTCCCAAGATAGTTGCAGCCTTATCAAGGTGGTTTGCTAGAAAGTTGCAGATTTGTCCAGGTGGTTTGCTGGAAAGTTACAGACTTGTCAAGGTGGTGTCAAGGTAGTTTCCAGAAAGTTGCAGACTTTGTCAATGTGGTTGGCAAAAACGGTACAGACTTGTCAAGTGGTTTCCAGAAAGTTACAGACTTGTCAACGTAGTTAACAATGAGTTTTCAGCCAGGTTTGCAAGGTTTGTAAACTAGCTTGTTAACTAGTGTCCGTTCCAGACGTCAACAACGGAGTTCCAAAGTTATGAACTAGAGCTGACTCATTATTGTATGTGTGTGACTCCTTATGTTTTTGTTTGACCCTCTTTTACACTCTGTACACCCCACTGTTTGTGCCTCACACTATATTGATTCAGTCACACCTCCCATTCATTAACTAATCATCACCTCTTATTCAACTTCCCCCCTTAGTATCATTTTTCCCCTTATATATATCTCTGTTTGAGGCCACAGTCTTGTGGCAACAACAGTGGCTGGTTGGTCTGGCTTTACTCCCCTTTGATGCAGTACAGTAAGTTAGAGCGCAACTGCTGGCGTTAGCTTGCAGTCTTGCTGTAGCTCGCAAAAGCGCGTACTCTTGATGCAATATCAAGTAAGGTTCATAAAGCAATAATTCTAAGTAATAGTTACAGCCTTTATATGATACACACTATGTAATATACTAGTGGGTTTGGGAAAATGAATAACATTATGTGGAATCAGATAAGGTATTACATTTGTGTGTGCGGTGTTGATTGGAGGTGAGTTAGCAGTTCTCTGTTTGTTCAGGATCCTGAACAATCTCTCTTTACCTTTGTTTCGGCAGTCTTGCAAGAAGTTTGAAAAACTAAAAGTATTCAGTCTCTTTAGACTTCTAAATCTAATTCTAGCTACTCCTTTTGTAGTGGGGTCAAGCGTGAGGGCCTTACAACCCCTCTCCATAACATTTGCCGCTCCAATTGTAAATACAACAATCACATAGCTAATTCTGTTAATAGTCAACTATAAATCAAGTAATAAAATGTATTTCTCATACACCAATTTTAAATGCACACATACATACCTTCAATCTTCCTCACTGCCTCATAAGTTAATCCTGTTGAGATGTAGTTGCTGGTATTACCCTGTTTGAGTTGATAAGTCAATAAACACTCCATTATAGTAATATCATCCTAAGTCAATTACCTGGACTCGGCTAAATGTAATACTTGAAGAACTCAAACTGAGAATTCCATCAGCAAACAGGTAAGGAGAGAGTGCGGAAGAAGAGCTCAAAGTCCTTTCAAAATTCATAGTAGCTAGTTCTAAACGAACATTAGTGAATTGTTAAAAATGGAGTAATCATATATTATTTTTAAAGGCTCTTTAACACTGAACAGTAGCAATATACTTGTGAAACATGAATAGCAAGCTCATATTACAAATACACTTAAGATCTGTAGGGATGGTAAGCACATAGAATTACATGTGCTCATTACCCTTGGCATTTTTTTTACCTTTGACTAATTATTTGATAATTACTATCCAATTAATTAATGCATAGATATTCTTTAACTGTAACATTATTTCCCAGGACTCTAACTAGTTGAAAGTAGCTTGAGCAATCCACTAGAAATTAAACAATGCAAGCTTTCCTCTGTTTTTATCAGCCAATATTGTGAAACTTGAAATAGTACAATACCTTAAGTTCTAGTTTGATTCCACAATGCTTACTCAATGGAAGGTGGTGCTACTTCTGCTCCAGACCATCTGGAGATACGGTCCATTACTGCCAATAAATTCTCAGCTCCTTGGATTTCTTGAATGCACTGATATATAATAATGGAATGATTAATATTGACTAAAAAATGTGCATTTTTAAGTTAGTGAAGATGCACTTCATTACTTCCACAAAATTCTCAGCTACTTCAATTTCTTTCTAATGCACAGATAAAAATTATGGAATGTTTTATTTTTGACTAAATAGTACATTTTTTAATTAATTAATTAACTACTAGTAGCTAAGGGACAAGAAATAATAGACCAGTAAGCTATAGACTTACAGAACAATCACCAATCTTTTTTATGGTGTCTGTAATTACTAGAAGAGATTCCACAGTCTGGTCTTCGGTAGAGTTGATAATAGTTGTGATATTTTGAAGAAGCTCCAGGATATCCTCTACATTGTCATTCATCACTGGGGACTGTAACATCAGATAAAGGAGGTCTACTTAGCATGAAAGAATTTGTTAATACCAAATATATCGCCAATTGACTCATATTGTATGGTGTGTTACTGTTCCACCATCTGGCTCATTCACACACCGTGAACAATAATTGTTTTATTGCTAAAGTGGTTCGTGATGGTCTATCAAAGTGAACAATGGAAAAAAATTCAACAATTATAACATCTTATTACTTCACACTCTATAATGGTTGAACACAGATGTTTGAAAAGTGGCACGAATAGAAGGGTAAGAGAGTGGAGGTAAAATTAGGTTTACTTCATAGTAGCCATTTTATACCATGCTAAAAATAACAATGCACTTCCAAACCCTCAGTCCAATAATCATATTCTGGAACCAACCTCTCTGATAATTTCCAGTATGTATTCAGACTCCATTGAACAATTGTAGTACTCCACTGGCTTCCAGTAGCCTTCAGTGCTGCAGATTCTTGAAGCGAAACTGGAGAAGTTGCCACTAAGGTCAAACTCACAGTCAACCATAGCTATTTCTCCTGGTGCCGTCGGGAGCCAGGTGTATGTCCCGTATCTTGAAGATGTCTCCTCTTCAGAACAGTTTCCTACAACCAGTGCAGTTTCACTAACTCATTGGGAATTTTTTATCTCTTGGTGCTCAAACTTAATCTAGGTGTTGTTAATATTATATATATGTATATTATATATATACATATATATATATGCATGTCAGAAAAACTAGTGAAGTAAGTTTAGCTAACAGTTATATACTGCTGCTAATTTAAAAAAAAGTTTCTCCTGTGATAATAGCTGATCTTAAAATAATCTCAAAGAAGTATTCCATTGGGTCTTACAAACCATCTGCCAAAGAATCAAAATGTAACTTTTTTATTGATTCCCTTTGCATTATTGTGGTCAGCTGGTTTTAAAAAAGGAGGATCTTGTAACTTGTACAAATAAGAGAGGAATGGGCACAAAGCCATACAATGATCAAACTATTATCCCCTCAGAGGTAAGCGTGCAGACATGGAATCAAATTACATTCACAGAAACTTGCTAGATAAGAATGTGGTTTTGGTAACAAAGTTTAATCAAGCGAGTACAATACCCATGGATTTAACAAGACTTGTTTTAAGTATAGTTACCCAGGAATGAACATTTCACAGTAAGACTGCCGGGTTCTCTTGAATTCTCTGAAATTCCAGGTAAGGTTTT
>WLWD01000180.1_pt1 | contig 47184 bp, 27 predicted proteins | sample 6712731 | NCBI WGS metagenome assembly WLWD01 (sample SAMN12718690, study PRJNA576275) | sponge metagenome | isolation source: marine sponge | host: Mycale hentscheli | place: New Zealand: South Island, Marlborough, Capsize Point | collected 2014-11-01 | reverse complement strand
TGGTAATCTAGGACTTTATTAACCAATTGTATTCTCTTCACTTTTAAGGCCCTGTCCCTTTATCTCTATAAAAAAAAAAAGAAGAGCGCTGGGTGTCTGCTTTCATGAATAATTCATTTGCTAATGAGCTGGGAAAGTGTTCATCTGCAGTATGCCACACAAAGTCGTTATGATCACTATAACATCCATATCATCATATCAGTGTCACACAATGCAACGAGTATGCATGATTATGCCTGTTACTTTTTTATATTTTAGATAGTTATCTTAATAATAATAATAATCTATTATTATAGTAAAGAACAGCAGGAAAAGAAAATATTAGCTACTGTTATTGTTATTATTTATTATTATTAGCATTAGCATTAGCATTTATTATTATCATCATCAAATATTCTTTTTGTGACTTGTAGAACATCCATTTTACTAAATTTTCAGGTTTCCTATGAAACACATAAAACAACAAAATAAAATGTTTTTTTATGGTTTTCAGGCAAAATTTTTATATCAGCTACCTCCACTTGGGACATTGAATTATCGAGACTTTTTTTCCCTCTCCACAGATAGACTGTTGTCATCAGACTTCATCTAAGAGGTATGGTAAAGCGTTCCAATCCATGGATTGGGACACCAAAGTTGATTCTCGTTCCACAAAACAACAAGCTAAAAGCTTAATGCCTTGAAAAAGCTATTCTGTTTTGCAGTGAACTAATTTCTAAAACTATAAATGAAGTGAACTTGGCAGGATAGCTGCAAAGAAGTATGCCCTCATCCTACCTTTTAGCTGTATTCCAATTTTAGGTTTTGGCTGAGCGGATTCTGAAAATCGAAGAGCATTTACTCAGAAATTAGCTTTGCGTGTTTCTCAAGTCTTGTCAGCTAGCAGCAGTTTTTGGCCATTAGCTTTTTTCTTAGCTGAAAGCTGAAAGCTGAATGCTCAAGTTTCTTACAGACTGTAAATCAGTTTTCAGCTTTTGATAAAACTGGATTTCCAAATTTCCACTAAAATTTTTGGAAAAGCTGATTTCTGAAATTTGAGACGAGTAAATCAGAAATCAGGTTTCCCCTTTAACTGAGCTCAAAGCTGAAAATCGACTCCAAAAAATCATCTTTGAGCTGAATACCAAGCTAAAAAGCTGAAACAGGCTAAAACAACGCAAATCCGTTTTCGAGTTTCGGCAGTCAAATAGATTAAAATCTGGTGTCTGAAATTCAGAGGAAATAAATCAGAAATCAGGTTTTCATTTTTCTGAAAGCGGATTGGCCGGATAGAGCCATCACTCACGAGACTTGAGGATGCCGCGCAGGTGAACAATGCCGCCTTGGCACCGAAGAAGAGCGAGACTTTCGATCAGCTTTATTCTCACTTCTACAGATTTGGGGGCGGATGTTCCGGCTAAACCGGATACTTTATTGCAAACCGGATACTTTATTGCAAATCGGAGCAGCACATTCCGCTAGTTGCTACTGCGAAAAAAAAAATCGGGGTTGCTACGGCACCGTTACGTCTCCCCTTCGCTTGGTAAAAGTCTCTCCCGTTGCTTGATCTGCTTTCTTTCCGGCGGGAATACGGAGCTGGAGCGACTCACTCGGTGTGCCAGTTGGAAAATTCGGAGCGACCTGCTGCGCGGTGTGCGTTGTTGTTGTGCGTCGTTCCAAAAGCTGATGTAAACCTCGAGCTTTGTGCACCTAAAGATATTTCTATTTCAATGCTAATAGTTTATGTCCGCAGTAATATATTATTATTAGTGGACGGAGTATTTATAGGCTCTGCGCAGGCTAAAGAAATTGATTCTGCAGGTATGATTGGTTTGAATTCATTAGCTACGATTTGGTGGCTTGCAGTTGCAGTTGTTGATATTAGTTTTGCAGTATGTTATCAGTGTTGTTGAATCACTACCACACATTTGTTGCAGGTTTAAAGGAAAGAACTACTCAAGAAGGAATAACTTGAAATACCCAGTGAACCTTCTTGTTGACTCTCTTCTTCACCAGATGATATCAAAACTATGCCTGGATATGAAGCCAAATTCGTCCATCCATTATTGAAGAGGCATGAATGTCCCATCTGCCTCTTCGCTATGAAAGTACCAGTACAGACAGAATGTGGTCACCTCTTCTGCAAGGAATGCCTGGAGCCAGTGCTCAAGCGCCGCCGCCCAATCTGCCCTCTGGACCAAGAAGACATTACAGCTGAGAATGTCTTCCCCGACAATGCTTGCCGGCGAGAAATCAACCAGCTAGAAGTTTATTGCAACTTTAAGTCTGGAGGCTGTCGCTGGGTTGGTCATCTGAGGGAACTTGAAGTGAGTGGTATTTTGTGGGTGTGACTTCAATGTGAGTGTAGCCTGACCGAATCGTGTGGGAAGTCATGTAAAATTATACCAGTAACTGTATACATTGACAAATTTGGTGTTGTTTTTATCCAGGCGCATATCAAAAGCTGTGAATATCGCGAGTTCCAGTGCACACAATGTGGCCAGTTCATCCGCTACAACCTCCTGGATCAGCACAAGGACAGCCAGTGTCCCATGAGGCCCACCACCTGCCAGCACTGCAAGAAGGAGGTGCCTTACCAGCAGATGGAAGTGAGTGTTGTATTACAGGCTATCAGCCTCAGTTGATTTATTCAGTATTTGTTTTGTCTCAGGATCACATACGCCATAAATGCCAAGTCGTTGAGCACTTGTGTCCTAATGGATGTAATCCCACTAAGAAGATGAAAATAGTAGATGTAAGGGAACCTTTTCGTGTGTGTGTGTTTAGAAAGTTGCCTGTCCCTCTGTAATGGGAATGTTTTAGTAACAGTGTATTAGCAGCTTGAAACGCTGTACCTCAAGTTGTCATAACAGATGTCTTTCTCATTTTTGCTACAGTTGGAGAAACATCTGTCGGTCAAATTTGGCGACTGCCCATTATCCGACATCAGTTGCCCGTACAATGTGTACGGGTGCTCATTTGCAGTAAGTATCGTGTGCAAGATTATCGATGTGTGCTTGCGTATGTTATTTGTTTTTATTTAGCTTGCTTTTACTTTCATAGTTACAACAGTGCTGTGTGTGTTGTGGTTATGGTGAATTATTTAACTGTCATTTGTGGAAGTTATGTATGTTTCTGTGTTTGTTACTACAGTCAACTAGAAGAGATATGAAGGAACACATGGAGCATTATGGGCTCTACCACGCCCAGATTCAGGCAGAAGGATTTATGGATCTCAAACAAATTACTGAAAAGAATTCTCATTCTCTCCAGCATCTCTTGGAGCGTGCTAATTCCCTTGAAGTTCGCGTGACTACCATTGAAAAAACACAGAGCAATGTTGACCAAAAAATTGAGACGTTTGATGAACGGCGTGATCGTGTCATTAGAAACGAGAGCAAACTTGAGCATTTGGAAATACAAGATATGAAAAAAACAGCCGATATGGTTGAGCTGGGCCACAAAGTGGAGGAGCTTCAAATGGAGTTCAACATGGCAAAATCGACCTCGTTCGGAAATACTGGGCTGACCTCGGGCTACGGCACTGCTGATTACTCCCACAGTGCTAACGTGGGTGCCTCGAGCAACTCGTCCCAGTCCATTGTGACTCCCTTGGGGCCAGACTTCACCACTCGAACGCCTTACGGTAATACAGTTGTTGCCAGCAACCAGCGCGTAGAGTCCATCCACTCCAGGCTTGTTGAGTTGGAGCACAGTGTGGATCGATCCCTCAGCAGCTGTTTGGATCAAGAGCTGCGCATTCAGCTTCTGGAGAGGGCGACTTACAACGGGATTCTCCTCTGGAAAGTGGACGAGTTTGAGCGCAGAAGAAAAGAAGCTAAGGAGGGCGTGACCATGTCGTTATATTCCACTCCGTTCTACACGGACAGGCACGGCTACAAGATGTGCGCTAGAATATATTTGAATGGGGATGGGCTTGGGAAGAATACCCATATGAGCTTTTTCTTTGTAGTCATGCGTGGACCAATTGATGAGTTGCTTCCATGGCCTTTCAAGCAGAAAGTTACCCTTACTCTTATTAACCAGATGGGAAAGAAGCATGTTACTGATAGCTTCCGTCCTGATCCTAATTCCAGCAGTTTCCAGCGTCCTGGCCGAAGGGAAATGAACATAGCCTCAGGATGTCCTATGTTTATTCGTTTAGAGCATTTGCTGGAAGGTGGTTTTGTTAAAGATGATTGCATTTATTTACGTGTAATGGTCGACACTGTGGATATTCCCAAAATTTTGCCGTAAACTTTTAAACTTGTGTGAAGAATAAGAATATAAATTTTGAGTTACTTCAGTTGGTGTTAATTCCTTTAAAGTGACTTTTGTGATAATGCTAAAAGAAATTAAATATACTTCTTCCGTGAAGAAAATCTTGTTTATCAAGTATTGCTGTACTTCGTACTTACATCATGAAATTTTCCTTAAACAATAACTGTTTTCGTGCTCAAATCTTTTAATTCCCTATATAACTCCCACACTTAATTCCCTGTAGATCACATGTTTTGTTCGATCTCATTGTTGATTCATCACCATTACTGACACATCACAACTTCTACTGACACAGATCTTAACATCTAACTCTCCTAGCACACTCTTTTTCTTCACAAGTTTCAGTTTATGTCTAGAAAATGATTTCTTCCACAATCTGCATATGACTGTTAATGGGTCCTCCTACCATGTTAAACCTAAGTGGGTTCCATTGGACAAGGTATAACATCACCCTGTCTGTACAAACTGAACAATAAAGAAGGTTGTAACAGTGAATAGTCTTCTTCCTGCAAGCTTGTGTCTCAACACAGGGATGTGGTTAGCCAAATTACTGGAAATAGTACAAGTGTACACTGTGCTACAGCTACACTCTAGTTTGTGGTATGGGTCATCACACATGTATGGGATGGGTAGTTCAAAGTACTGAATCCCGATTTAATTTGCACCACACTGATAATGTAGCATGCAGTCCATCAAAGGTAGTGTCAACTGTCTAGCATTCCCCCGTGGATAGGAAGGGTATCCTGTTTGGGTGCATGAATGAGACATTTGGCTACATACATAGTCACCCAGGTTCTATTACATCCTTCTTAGACACTGCCAAGTTTCTTAGCGAACCAGCCAGCTTGTTATATAGTGCATACGACTGCTCACTTGACTAAGTGCCAAGTAGGTAAACATTAATGCATGAGTGGCTGGTCAGTAAAGGTGTTCAGTTGAGGTTCATTTAACGTGGCCAATTGGCTTGTAGCTAGTAGTACTGTACACGACTACCGGTCATGTTGTTTAGTATATGTCAACACCGTGTCCAAACCATAACAATAATCGGGACTTTTCCAGGTGCTTTCCCTACATATTATGTCCGGGAAGAGAAGTGTTTCTTTGTAGCTGTATAATATTGATTCTTCCATTGTATAAGGCAGACAGGCTGAGTAAAGCTATAGTTGGAAAACAGAGGCCCTTTACTCACATTCTTCACAAGTAATACTCTTGCGATGCTGTGTTTGGTATGTGTAAAAGTTCACTAGTAACACTCTTGCGATGCTGTGTTTGGTATGTGTAAAAGTTCTACTGGTGTGGGAATGGTACAAGACTCCCTTTGATATCTGAACACTAGCCTTGTAGTGTTGCACGACTTTCTGGGTGAGTCACCATTTTTGGAATTCCAACTATTACTTAATTTTCAGGCCAATAAGAGGGAGGTGAAGGGAAGTGGAAGCTAGTAAGACCAACTCGTAAAGGTAATTGCCATAAGAATTGTCCATTGTCAAGTTTCCATATCTGTGAATATCTCTACACAAATGGTAGCCCCACTACACACAGGAAGATGTCTGAAATACAATGCATTCTGAAATACAATGCATTGTAGTAAGCTATTCACAGCCCAACATGTGATGGCTGCACAGAGTATTGTGTGTGTGTGTGTGTTTTTTTAATATTGTACCATGGTACATTCAAACTGTCCAATCAGATTGCACAATTCGTGGTGAATATATTTCATACCCACATCCTAGGAAGTGAATAAGTGAACTGTCTAATAAAAAAAATTAGTTTTTAAGCATTCCCTATAGCCTAGAGGTACAAGTCGGTTGCACCCCTCCGTGTTCGGTCGGTACTTTGGCCCTCAGTTGTGTAAATCCCGTACCAACCTCCACGCCGTGGTGTAACCTATACATACAGCCATCTAATAAGAAACACTGCCACCCAAATAAGAAATACAAAACTGTCATTGTTCATAATATTCTCATTACTGCGCCTAGAAGGATGTGTAGTTAACACCTCTTTATTAGCAGCCAACCTGCCCCTTGATGTTATCTTAACCTCCAGTGTCAGAGTTTAAAGAAACCACCTACACTACAGGCAGGAATAATTAATATTTATAGTAGTTGCACTTACATATTATTTTTACTGCTATAACATACACAGGTAATTTCTGGATGTGTGTGTGTGTGTGTGTGTGTGTGTGTGTTAGGGGGAGGGGAGGGGGGAATTTTTACTATAAGAAGGCAATCCTTACTCATTGACTATAAATGGTTGAACTCTAGTGTTGACTATAAATGGCTAGACTCGGTGTGTATGTGTGTGTTGTAAGGATCTTGTTTTCCATCTGCCTCCCACCAGTCCACCCAGTTGTGATTGGGGACCTAGCATTAGCTGGGTTGCAATTTCAAGGCCTTTTCTCATGAAACAGCAATGGTCCAGGTGGGACTTTGGGTGCCCACACCACTTGCTGTGAGGAAAGGCTTTTCTCCTGCGAGTTCCTAGCCTGGCTCCAGGAGTTTTGCTTGCACTGCTCACAGTGCCTGCTAGTGCACAGGCATCCTGGCTCTGCCAGGTGCATGTGACCACCTAGCAGCCGTAGAGAATGTGCATTTTTTTTTGCATTTGTGTTGTAAGGAAGTGGAAGGGTGATGCGTAATTGACACAGACAACTCTGACCTGAAAGTAGAGTACACATTTCAATATGGAACATTAATCAACAACGTTACTTGATTACCCTCTATACTAGTGGTGTGCTTGAGCACAAATGGCGAGTGAGCCTTAAACTACACTATTGTTAACTATTGATTTTAACAACTAACATTCAAACTACTAAAATAAAGTCGAGTTGTTGAATTACGCATATGCGGTAAAGGGTCTTCAATGCCATAGTAACTGCTCCCCTCAACTGTTTGAATTGAAAAAGAAGCCTAACATACCTACGCAAGACTTACCTTCGTGGTTCGTTTAGTGGACAATGAATTTTCAAGTAAATACTGTTGCGTAGGACTTATAACTGTGACAAATAGCGTATTAACAAATAGCGTATTAACTTACCACCGCCACTAACTCGAATAGAAATGGAGCTCCCATAAGTTTTTGAGTTTTAACTGCACCCGCAAAAGAAAAAAAGGAGGATTCTGTTTAGTGAAGTTTGGGACGGGGTCGAACACGGAGTGAACACAAAAATACGCGAGGGTCAAAGTACAAAATGACATACGTACGTCCAAACATATATATAAATAAACAAACATCCCCGATTTTCAATTGTGTTACTCCTGAGAGTGTCTCGCTCGCCAATTACTTGATGATGTTACAGGACTACCCTCCATAATAACTGATGTTACAGGACTACCCTTCATAATAACTGACGACGTTACAGAACTACCCTCCATAATATTTGACAATGTTACAGGACTACCTTACATTGACGATGTTACAGGACTACCCTCCGTAATAAATGGCACATAAAAAGGGCATAAATACTAAATCAGACTAGTACATGTAGCTAACTGTATTTGAAGTCATATACACAGAGTATTTTATATTTAATGGAATTTGAGTCAAGCCTTATGAGACAAAGCACCTGCTCTTGAATGAATATATTTAATGAATTCAAATTCATTGCCAATGGGATAGACCTAATAAGATTAAAAAAACAACGTCGTTCTACTTTATAACAGGTTTATATTATAATGGCAGCTGTAAATCAGTTATGAGGTGTAATGTTGGATCGGTAAAAGAAAAGGGGAAGAAAAAAAAAAAGGAAAGAAAGAAAAAGAGGACAAATGAACAAGGTAGTGACGTGTTGGATTACCTGAAAGTGTAAATTATCAGCTCTGATGGACACAGAAATTGTGGATTAGCAGGTTCAGACTAGCTACTGTGAAATGATTTTGAGCCTTCTAATCTCACTCAACTCTGAGTTTTTAGAGTTATTTGAAGGAGCGAGGTTGTTTTCTACAATGGGAGAGTCGGTAAAGGGTTGGTAGATTCTGATCGACTACTGTAGAAAAGTTGGATGCCTGGAAGTTACAAGTTGTGGTCATGGCAATAAAAAATGCAGAATAAAGTGAATAATGATAATGAAAAAAAAAAGGAAAAAAAAGCACCCTGCTACTATTCATTAGGGAATTTCCCGGGGGGTATTAGCTAGTTGTGAATCTATTCATGCCCAAAAAGAAAAAAACACCGCCTCCTCCCCCTTAGCAGCGAGGGAAGCTTAAATGCATCAGACAAAACAAACTTCGTACCAAAGAGTTTGAAATTGCATCTTTTTTTTTTTTTCAAAACAAACTAGAGTGAGATGTTCAAATGGTAAGTTACAATGATGTCGTGGTCCCTTCAGCTACAAAGGAAAATCCATTTCATTTTTTCTTGTACAAAGTTTGCTTGCACACACAGTCACTCTGTACTCCATCCCTATCTAAGTCTGACGTCTTGTCTAGCGAAGCGGAAAAATGAGGTATTCTAAATTAATAGCACAAGTGGTGCGCTGAGAAATTTCTCGCATCACCTCACTGGATATCATTGCTCTATTACACCTGTTCTTGTTTGAAGGCAATGAAAATAGAACAAAGTACACTCTTCACAATTTCTTTCTCAGCCTTCTTTTACTCATTCGATGTATTCTCTCTCTTTCACAGGCTTTTTTTTTTTTTTTAACAATACAGAATTAAAAATATTGCCACCAGGAATTGAACCCAGGACCACTTGCTTAATGCACAAGCACTCTGCCACTGAGCTACGACAACCAGCCAGAAAACAAACACTCCAATTCTGTATTTATACTGGCTTGTGCATTAAGCAAGTGATCCTGGGTTCGATTCATGGTGGCAACCAAATATTTTAGTTCTGTATCGTTAAAAAAAAACAAAAAAAACTGTGAAAGAGAGAGAATACATCTAAAAGTACACTCTTGTAAGTCTTTATTTTGGAGTGACCCTCACTGCAATAACTGTTGTTTTAGACATATTTCTCCCCTCAAAACAAGTGCTTGAAATACCATGGCAATTTTTGGAAATTCAGGTGTCACCCTCAGGATTGGGATAGTTCAGTGAAATAAATCCTTGCCTGCTATACATTTTCAACTTCCTCTAGCTACTATAATGAGAAGTTTGTGGACACCTGCATGCAATCACATGATCAGGTAATACTATTCAAGAGGTCAGACTCACGCACCTTCCTAGGGCAAAGGAGAACTAAGTTATTCATAGCTTAGCTTATTCTGCAGTTAGTAGTAATACTGGTAAAGGATAAGGCCAAGTCTATGTGAGTGAGGTCTCCATCCACTCTTATCATTTTTTTTGGTCAATCAGCAACCACAGGATCAGATCATCTACCCCTCATGTGGTAAACTTTTAAGTGCCACTTAAAATGCTCCACTTGAAATACTCCACTTAATCACATGCACACATACACACATGTTCAATTTTCTTAGGTGATAGGCTTACATTATTGGAATTACTTTACACACTCATAAAAATGTGCTAACTAATTAATAGTGTAATTTTTCCTCCTTCACACTCTATCCGAGAATGCTAGAATTCCTTCAACAACACGTAATTCTCATTGGCATTGTCAATAGCAATTGTATACACCAGTCAATGCTATATAGCTGGAGTGATTGACTAACAATGTCATATAGGGTTACAAGTCAAGCATTCAACACACAGAATTGAGAGATGATACAATGAATTAATTCATGAATGATCTTCATAATAACAGTTCTAACAACATACTTGATCCAATGAAGTTACAATATATGGAGCTTCCTCACCACAGTCCATCTATATATATAATTATATTTATCATGTACTGAACTCAAGTACTCCCATAGAGATTAATACAAATGAAACTACCCCAATATTTTCCCATATTGCGTCCCCTTGGGCATTCTAACAAGTGTTATTGCGTCCCCTTAGGCTAATTTTATATTTTTAGGTTTTTTGTTAAATCTTAATGATAATACATTAATTTGATATATCTGTCTATTGCCATGTAGGTATGTATGAATTGTAAATCACTTCATTTGTGGTTGTGTGTCATTAGGTGCAGCGGACATTGTGGTGAAACTTTGTGTTTGTGTTGCTGTAGGAAAACCAATATTTATTGTACAATTGGTGATTGTTGCTCCAGCAAAGAAGGACTGAGCACTTGGTTCATAGTACCACTCTATGGTGTTGTAGGGTATGAAGAAGATGGATTAGTTTCAGACTTTTTGTATGAGCTCAAGACATGAGACATTTCCTTTTGCTGTTGTAATGATGCTTTTTTATAGCTATTTAGACTTTGTAGATTTTATGCCCAGTTAGTTGGATTATCTGTGTTTCTGGTACACTTGGTAAGACATGTAACCATTGTTTTTTGAGCTGAATGATTTGTTTTCCCCCCAGACTCCAGCACTTGCAGCCAGCCATTGTATTGATTCTATCCTTCCCCATCTTCTGTTTTTTGTACCAAATGTCATCATTGGAGTAATTGTAGTTCACAGCCAGATAAAATGGGGATTCCGATTGGCACATTTCAACTGGACGCTTTTGAAGAAACTTTTCAAAAATATGTAAGGGACACCGAGAGATATTGTTGGGGGTGTTCCACATTTTGGGTTTGAATTGGCGACTTGCATTTGTTTCACCTGAACGTGTCTTGGTATCTTTTTCATTAAATTCAACATACTTGAAACCATCTGGTGTAGAGTAGATACAAAAATCACCATATGTAAGTTTATAATGTTCATCTCTTCCACCATCCCCATATGCAGCGTGAGTAAAAACCAAACAGTATTGAGTAGTACCTTGGACTGGAGTCCCCCAAAGATCCACTGGTCCACATCGAGTCAATGTCATCCATTCCAATGGTTCAGCAGCATTGTTCTTATTTCCTTTCCCTTTTTTTTAAGCATTTTACGAGCTGCTTTCAACTTTTCTCGAGAGGATGAAAAACGAGTGTCACGGATGATGCTATAAGGCTTTCGTAATTCTTGGGTCAAATGACGATCCAAACTTCTTTGAAAAGAAGTGAGAGTGTCAGGTTCATACAATGAGTCATCACTCTTCCTTACTTTGCAAAAGAAATGTCCTAATAATCTGTCTAATTCTGTAGGTGGAATTTCGCCTATTTTTCTACACTCACCAACAGATTCACACCAGCCATACCACTTCCTCAAGTCGGATACTGTTTTCTTCTTTGTGTTACAATTTTTTTGCTGGTCCACAAACATTTCCAACTCTTCATCGTCCAAACACACAGAAGAAGATGCTTCTTCTACGTGCTTAGTTTCCTCCGTTTGTCCGTTAGTATAGACTGGATTAGCAACAGTTGGTTCTATAGGGAGTTTCTGTAGATATTCAGATTGTTTCTCAATCATTTCAAGAACTTCGTCATTAAAAAAATCCTGTAATAAAATATCTTCAGCCATAAACAATGTTAGCTTACTGGTTTAGCTCCAGAAAAATTGTCGTTGCTAAGATTAAGTTTGCGCATGCGTACATGATAAATATGTTATACTTGAATACGCGAAATATCACTCGTCTGATCGGGGTATTGGCACTTCGTGCCTGCGGCACTCGTCCCAATACATCCGACAGACTCGTGATGTTTTGCAGTATTCAAAGTATAACATAATATATATATATATTATATGTTATAGTTATTAACCAAAATTGAGGTTTGTATGCTATTTATAAACTCCGAGACACGAGGGCGCAGCCCGAGTGGCGAGGATTTATAAATCGAAATACAAACCTAATGATTTTGGTTTATGTTATAGTTAAAGCATGAGCGCTTAGTTTCTAGTCGATTTATTGCACGACAGCCCGAGGGCCGTAGGCCCGAGGACTGAGTGCGATAAATGTACTACGCACTAAGCGCTCATGCTTTAACTATTTTAAATACCGGGCAAGTGTTATTGCACACTTGCCAAGTTATTACACCTGACAACAATATAGCAACGGTATTTAAAACTATTTTATAGCCCAAACATAAACAACGAGCAAAGTATAGCGCGTTAGCTATCTTAGTAATTGTATTAAAGTACCCAAACTCTTCATTATTCCATTTTGCTTTGATCTGCCTTCCACCATAATTATGGTTGCTAAGAACTATATCTGACTTTTCCCCGCTAATACATTTTCTTACGAGCATACCAGACTGTATCAGATTTATAGTTCTTAACGACAAGCGGTCGGGTAACGGGCTATAAATATACTTATACCATGGTTGCTGCGGTAACACCCATGGATTAAAAGTGATATTTTCCCGGTGATTTTTCCTGGGGCTATGATATTTTCCCGGTGCGGTGTCAAGCGAATTCTTCCGTGTTTCTGGCCCAAAATTAAAATTCAATTAAAATTCAATTGAAGCAAGCCAGAAAGTTTACTTTAGCAAGTTTACTTTAGCAAGTTTACTTTAGCATTGTAGCTGCCAGCTGTTATCTCCAGATCTAACTCTACCAGGGCTGCTCAGCAGTAAGCAGTAAAGCAGCTAGCTGTGGTAAATTCCTGTGGTATGAGAGCGGCAGGAGAGTTATATGTGGTAGGGCTGGTCCCATATAAGGTGGATATGAGAGAGTAGTAGTAGCAGCAACTATGGTATAAAACAGTTGTGCCATGGCAACATCAGGGTTATGGAATATCACCTCCCGAGGGCGAAGCCCGAGGGATCTGGACGGTTATATTCCATAACCCCTCGTTGGCCATGGCATAACTATTACTTATTACATAAGTCCACAAATATTTCACAGGCAGGCTAATTTATTTTCATGAGCCAGAGCAAGTGTAAAGGAGTGAATATAAAGTCTGAGAGTGAAATATCTTGCTATATCACAAGTTGTTCATTTTATGGTGCTAGTGATATCTTCACAGCAGTAGTTTGTAACTCTTGGTGTAAAGTTGGCTGTAGGGGTTCCCCCAAACCCCAGCTGATATTTTAGCAGCTGCTCTAACCAGGTTGGGTAAGGGGCAGCACTGGAAGCTAGCTAAAAGTCCGGGTAAAGTGGTAAGCTAGGCCTACTGGGGTAATGAGCTTGCTCAATACAGAGTGAAATAACACAGTGAAAAATAACATGCCCTCATGGTCAGGTACCTAAAATTAACATTGTGAAGATATCTAGCATGGACGTAAATATTTATACCATAGTTGCTGTGGTAACAGCCATGGATTTTAAAGTTATTCCCTCCAATCACCTGCAGAAAAAAAAAATTTTTTTATCACAAAGCGAGTTTAAATTGCACATAGAACTTTTTTTTTGTCGACAAAATAGTGTGAGATACATATGGTATAAAGTGATACATACATCTTTTTTTTTTTTAGCTACGAATAAAAATCTAAGCTTTGTACTTGTGCAAAGCTTTCTTTGCAACCGGTTACTCCATCCCTGTAGAAAGAACTGACATGGAAAATTATAAGTCTTAACTTGTGAACCTCACTGGATATCATTGCTCAATCACAACTGTTTCCGTGAGAAGGCAGCGGAAAGGGAACAAAATGCACTTATCTTGTTGTCAGTGTTTAGGAATGACCTTCGCTGCACGAACTGGACATATTTTTTTCACTTAAAACATCAATATCTTCTCCTTTTATTCAGTCTTTTACTCTTTCAAAGAGGTAACTATGGTATAAAATAGCTAAACCATGGCAACCCTCGGAATTATCGCTAGGTAACCGCCCTCTTCCTCAGGCTTCACCCTTGGGGATATTACATAATAATACTAGTGCTGTGCTTGAGCACAAATGGCGAGCGAGCCTAAAACTACACTATTGTTAATTTTAACTTCAACAATCAAGCTACTAAGACAAAGTCAAGTTTAAATTATGTGTATAAGGTAAAGGGGATTCAATGCCATAGTAACCACTCCCTGCAACAGTTAGAATTGAAAGGAAAAAAAAAAAAAGCTACAAAAACAAGTAGCATTATTTATGTTTGGCACAATACTTTCACACTCTGAACATACCTACACAAGGCTTAGCTTCGTAGTTAAGAATTTTCAAGCAAATACAGTTTAGTAGGGCTTATAACTGTGACAGATTACGGGTAATGATCGCTAAACCTGAGGATTCGAAGTTTGGGACAGGGTCGAACAACGAGTTAACACAAAAATATGAGAAGGTCAAAGTACAAAATGATATACGTACGTCCAAACATATAAACAAACAAACATCCCCGATTTTCAATTGTGTTACCCCTGTAAGTGTCTTGCTCGCTCGCCGACAATATTATTGAATGTGAAGGTTTGAAAGCGATAGCAACATCGTACTAGTGGTGTGCTTGAGCACAAATGGCGAGCGAGCCTTAAACTACACTATTGTTATTCAAACTACTAAAATAAAGTCGAGTTGTTAAATTATGCATATACGGTAAAGAAGATTCAATGCCATAGTAACCACTCCCCTCAACTGTTTGAATTGAAAAAGAAGCAACAAAATCAAGTCACGTTATTTAAAAATTTCTTTGTGATATTCTTAATAGTAGTTGTAACGCACAATACTTTCACACAACTGAACATACCTACGCAAGACTTACCTTCGTGGTTCGTCTAGTGGACAATGAATTTTCCAGTAAATGCTGTTGAGTAGGGCTTATAACTGTGACAAATAGCGACTAACAATAGAAATGGAACTCCCATAAGTTTTAGAGTTTTAACTGCACACGCAAAAGAATTCAAAGCGGTACACAATTCAATTTCTAAGGTGATACGGGTAATGGTCGCTAAACCAGAGGATTCTGTTTAGTGAAGTTTGGAACGGGGGCGAACGCGGAGCGAACACAAAAATACGGAAGGTCAAAGTACAAAATGACATACGTACGTCCATATATACTGATAAACAAACATCCCCGATTTTCAATTGTGTTACCCCTGTAAGTGTCTCGCTCGCTACGCTCGCTCGCCAATTATATGTAATAGTTAGACCATGGGTTGAGGGCGGTTATTTAGCGATAATTCTGTGGGTTGCTATGGTTTAACTATTATATACCATAGTTTACTTTTTGAGCAGGGTAAAGAGAGGATATAGTTGTTTTGAGTGGAAAAATATGTCCAGGCCTTCTAGCTAAACCAGTGGTGAATGAGCGATGATCCAGCGAGGTTCACAAGCTAAAACTTTATATGTACTCCAATAAATAATTCTCCGTGTCAGTTCTTTATACTGGGACGGAGTAACCGTTCGCAATAAAGCTTCGTACAAGTAAAACAACAACAACAACAACAAACAAACAACAACTAGATTTTCATTCGTAGCTAAAAAAGAAAAAAGATACATCACTTTATACCACAATTATTCTGCATCTTGCTCTATTTTGTCAACAATTCTTTGTGAAAATTCTCTCAGGGGTAACACAATTGAAAATTGGGGATATTTGTTTGTTTATATTATATGTGTGGACGTACGTATGTCATTTTGTACTTTGACCCTCGCATATTTTTGTGTTCACTCTGTGTTCGACCCTGTCCCAAACTTCACTAAACAGAATCTTCTGGTTTATCGATCATTACCCGTGTCATCCTAGCAATTGAATTGTTTACCGCTTTGAATTCTTTTTCGGGTGCAGTTAAAACTAAAAAACTTACGGAAGCTCCATTTCTATTCAGATTAGTGGTGGTGGTAAGTTAATACGCTATTTGCCATAGGTAGAAGCCCTACGCAACAGTATTTACTTGAAAATTCACTGTCCACTAGACTAACCACGAAGGTAAGTCTTGCGTAGGTATGTTCAGTTGTGTGAAAGTATTGTGCGTTACAACTACTACTAAGAATATCACAAAGAAAAAGTTTAAATAACGTGACTTTATTTATTTATTTTCAATTCAAACAGTTGCAGGGAGCCCGAGCGACCGCGCTTGTCGTTAAGAACTATAAATCGGATACAGTCTGGTATGCTCGTAAGAAAATGTATTAGCGGGGAAAAGTCTGATATAGTTCTTAGCAACCATAATTATGGTGGAAGGCAGATCAAAGCAAAATGGAATAATGAAGAGTTTGGGTACTTTAATACAACTACTAAGATAGCTAACGCTATACTTTGCTCGTTGTTTATGTTTGGGCTATAAAATAGTTATAAACCAAAATCATTAGGTTTGTATTTCGATTTATAAATTCTCGCCACTCGGGCTGCGCCCTCGTGTCTCGGAGTTTATAAATAGCATACAAACCTCAATTTTGGTTTATAACTATAACATACGTAATTTAAAAACTCGTCTATATTTTAGTGGCTTGAGTGTTAGAAGTTAAAATCAATCGTTTAACAATAGTGTAGTTTTAGGCTCGCTTGCCATTTGTGCTCAAGCACACCACTAGTTATTAACTATTGTTGGTCAACAGTGAAAAAAGGTCTTGCAGGTTATTTTTTACCAATTTATCATATCAAATTCACAGTATCCTACTAACTCACTGACTTCAAATTGAGTGTCTTCACTTCGTCTTAAGAGAGCAGACTTGAGCCCAGCATCCCTCGCAGCCTTGTAGTCCAATTCCTACAAGAGAGACATCACGCAAGACTTGCATCACTTCCATACTTTACCATAGTGTGATGTAGAACACGTCTTTTACTTACATAACTGTCTCCAATATGTATTGCATGATGAGCTGCTACAGAGGCCTCCTGAAGAGCAGCTCTAAAAATTCTAATAAAAATATTTTCACAACACCAAAAATATACCTTTGAAAAAAAAACAAAAAAAACTAAATATAAAATAAAAATATTAAAAAAAATTAATCATTATTTTTTAATATTAATAACTAGTGATGTGCTTGAGCACAAATGGCGAGCGAGCCTTAAACTACACTATTGTTAAATGATTGATTCTAACTACTGACACTCAAGCTACTAAAATAAAGTAGAGTTTTTAAATTACGTATATACGGTAAAGGGGACTTCAATGCCATAGTAACCGATACCCACAACTGCTTGAATTGAAAAAGAAGCAACAAAATCAAGTCACGTTATTTAAATTTTTCTTTGTGATATTCTTAATAGTAGTTGTAACGCACAATACTTTCACACAACTGAACATACCTACGCAAGACTTACCTTCGTGGTTAGTCTAGTGGACAGTGAATTTTCAAGTAAATACTGTTGAGTAGGGCTTATAACTGTGACAAATAGCGTATTAACTTACCACCGCCACTAACTCGAATAGAAATGGAGCTCCTATAAGTTTTTGAGTTTTAACTGCACCCGCAAAAGAATTCAAAGCGGTAAACAATTCAATTTCTAAGGTGATACGGGTAATGATCGCTAAACCAGAGGATTCTGTTTAGTGAAGTTCGGGACGGGGTCGAACACGGAGCAAACACAAAAATATGCAAGGGTCAAAGTACAAAATGACATACGTACGTCCACACATATATATAAACAAACAAATATCCCCAATTTTCAATTAGTGTTACCCCTGAGAGTGTCTCGCTTGCCAATTATTATATACATATGTATATATATAATAATCATTACAATGTGATAAGGCGAAATAGAGGCTGATTTATTTTCACGAGCCAAAGACGAGTGAAAATAAAGCCTGAGAGTGAAATATCTTGCATATCACCTGACGAGTGTAATGAGTGGTTTATTCTATGCCAGATATCGTCACTAAAGTAGTTAGTTTAACTACTAGCATATTAGAGGGTGTATCAGACAGAGAGAGGGTATGAGCTTGGCAATACACACGTGTGATAACTGCATATCTCACAGGTCACATCACCTCATCGTGAAGATATCTAACATGGAACACACACACACACACACACACACACACACACACATATATATAATTACTCACTCAGCATTTGGTTTGGCAGACTTCACTTCATGTGAAATACAAATGAAGTCAAAATACCCTCGAATTCCTAAGGAACTTAGTATATCATCTACAAACACAAATTCAATACAAGATAATATGTTACTGAGTTACCACTAGCACTAGGCAACAGTTAACTCACACAGCCTGCCATCAAAGTTGGACACCACTCCCAGAATCTTCCCGCTGTTTTTCAACCTCTTCAGATTGGGAGCCACGTCGGGGAACAATTCCCATGCAGAGCTTCCAGAGAACTTCTCATACAAGTTGGAACATATAGTGTCCATTAGGCCTTAATGTAAGGGGCAACAAGTAATTAGGAAATATATATATTTGAAGTGAAAAGAAAGTACACACACACAACCATAATAGCAATTAGATCTCAAATAGGTACGGAAATTGCAGGGAGGCTATCACACAGAGTAAGGGCTTTTGGTAAGGCAATATATATCATAAATAAATTCTCAGTGAAGCAGAACTTGTAGTGTCTGTGTTGACATCTCATTGTAGCATATAAGTTTTATAGAGGTTATTTTTTACGTCATAAAATTCGTAATGATTTCATAATGTTACTGATACTCCAAAAGTGCCATCTTCAGTGAAATAATTTGGAATTAGAATGTTTGCAACTAATACTGGAAATGGTACACATTACTACAAATATAGAAGACTCTTAATTGTTACTAGAAAGACTCCAGACCAGATTTTTAGACTGCATGAAGAATAGCTTAGAGGCAGCGAGTTAGGAACATCCAATTATGTACTCAATGAACCAACTCACTGAAACATAGTGTAATAATATTATGGTTACCCTGCCCCACTTTGGCCTATTAAAAAAACTTATTGATTAAATTAGAATAAGCCTTTGCTAAGTATTGTAAATTGGACTGGTTTACAAAGGCCTAGAACTTATCAAGGAAATAAGCACTGGAGAATAAATTGTAAATAAAGTATTTGTTAGAAATTCTGAGCTAAAGGTTTACATCCTCATCAAATGTAGCCAGCAAAGTAGACACTGTCATCATGATAGGTACAGCTCCTTCAGAATAGAGTGCAATAAAAAAAAAAAAAAAAAAAAAAAAAAAAACTAAACAAAACAAAACAAAAAATACAATTAGAGTTTAACAATCACAAGATTAGTTCCAGTTAAGGCTTCTGCCAGAGGACATAGACTTAGTGAAAGCAAAACTGAAGCAAAGCTAATAACCCATTTATTGCCTTCCGACACGAAAATTTAATATATTACACAAGGTAAAAACCTACTCCATGCAGTGACATGTAGATCAGTACACATAATTGCAATTGCATGTACAGTAGAACCTCTCTTATCTGCGTAGTTGGCTAAAGTCTGGGTCATTCATCTGAGCCAATTCAAGAGCTTGCAAATCTATCATGGGAGACGAGTCCTCAGTGTGAAAGAACTGCTCAAGCCTGGACAGAATACCAGTTACCTCATTCTGCAAACCACAAAGTGCACATCAGTAGTGAATTGGGAAATCAAGTCCAGGTGCCGAATTTGTCATGGGGCACCTTGGTTTTGGGGGGTGCCCGTAACTTAGAATTTCCCAGCATGAAAACACACTACATGTATTATTATAATACTTACTGTAGTATAGAATCATAAGATTAGTTCTAGATAAGGCTCTAATAAATAATTTAGGATGTAAAAACTGAGTTCCTGGAATTCTTAATTAAGCAGCTGTTCAGCTTACTTTTTTACCTAACAATGGTAACTTAACAGCTACCAGAGGGAGGTGCCCAGTATCTTAGAGGTCCGTATAAGGGAGGTTCTAGATCAGTACACATAATTGGAAAAGGGACATCAAAAGTACAAGCAGCAGCACAGACTGTGAATATAGTTGGTAAGGTATCATCAGCTTTGAACTGTGACCCTATCAAGTCTTGATCCAGTAATCATGTGTAACCTAGTCTCCTTCCCGTTCACAAGGGCTGCATAAACTTGTTCTCGTGGAACTACAGGTTCATTAACAGTTTTTGCACAAATAAATAGCTAAAGAAAGTCTTCTTGGTGGCTCTCTCTCTCTCTCTATCAAAAGCTGCTCACTCTTTTGGGTACACTTTGAAGCCTAACATGGGAACATGCATAGTACAGTTAATGAAGCTAATGACATCTTTTAGCTAGGCTCCCGGAGGAACAAGTATGGTGATAGCCTGGCGTAGCCAGACCCTTTACCAAATCGCTACACTGGGAATGGGTCATGGCCATACCAAATTTGTTCTGCCGCACATATATTGCAGCAGTCAATTACCGTTAGCAAATTACCAGGAATAGCCCTCCTCAACCACAAATAGAAATTCCTGTACGTGCCAGCCACCCTTTCAACGCTAGGTTTAGCAATCATGGCTAATTTGCGGTAGAAATTCAGGTATAAAGGAGGTGGGGCATTCACCACTTCCACATTCCTCCAGAACAAATTTGGTATGGCCATGTCCCCAGACCCTTTGCACGCTACGTGGGTCTGGCTACGCCGGACTAGTATGGTGAGCAATTAGCCAGACTCTTTCCAGTAAACTTCAAAGGCTTAGCCAGTGAGATGGATGCATAGACATTGTCTATCTAGTAAGTTCTATACCTTTATCAACAGTGGCCCCAGAGGCTCGGATAGTATCGCTCACCACCTACAATTATATTCAACAACTATTATGCATGTATTCTTGCACAAGTTAGCCGAGGCTGAACATTTTCTATACTTTACCTGTTTCCACCACTCTTCAGAGGTAAGGTCATGCAAACTTCCAAAGCAAGGATATTTATTATCCATCGTCTTGTAACATTTCCTGAAATATTTACATAATTGTTATGAACTACCACAACCAGTCTTCTGTATATACTTGAATGTTTGATCTAAAATGTTCTTGTTGAGGATCAAGCCATGGTTTCCAGCCTCCTTCACCTAGTCGTAAATTACAACAAGTCTTGTGAAATGAACAAAGGTCTTTGGTACCAATACATCATTATATGTATTTTACTTCCGTTAAATAGTCTCTCCTAAACCTTTCTGCCCAGTAGCTAAAATTCTGAGGAAACCTAATAGCATTTTTTAAACATAATGCAACCCCACAGTAGTAGACACTCTCATACAAGTGTTTGTCACATCAAATAAGATCAGTTTCGCCATTTATTTTCCATAACGGAAAGTAGTCTCTCAAGCTAGACCCTTTACCGAATCACCCCGAGCTGAGCTTAGGTAAAGGGTCTGGGCACAAATTGACGATCCTTTACCCTTCACTTCGTGTGTATTCCGAGTAGTCTCGCCACTATTCGAGTGGGTTCTCTGTTCTCCTAGCATCTTTTCTTACTTTGACTATCTCTCCTGCTTACTGGATGTTATGACGCTTAACTAAATTTTAGTTAAAAATGATGATTTACTAACCCAACGCAGCTAATGAATTTTTTAAGCTACACATATCATCGGTCTTGCAGACAGGCTTTTTACCAAGCCGCTACGCGGAGAAGGGTCTGGACTCAGAACATATCCATACCAAATTAGTTCTGCCGCACATATAATGCGGTGGTCATTTAGACTGGTAGAAAAGTTTGAAACTGCCTCTTCAACCACAAATTGAAATTCCTGTGTCACCACCCTTTCACAGCTAGGTTCAGGAAAGGTAGAAAAGCAAACGGTTTTGCCATATCCCCTTGTACCAGTCATTTCATGATAAGGAGGTTGACCTTAAACAAATTGCAACACAAACAATTGTAAACTAGTCCTAAGAAATCTCTTGAGGGGAAAGTATAAAAAATTAAACTTAACTTTCATGCACTTTTTGTTTTGTTAAATCTAGCTAATTCGATTGTGACCAAAGCACCTGTTAATGTTAAATTGAAAATATTTGATGGAGAAACAAATAGAATAAAAATATTTTTAATCAGAAAATTTATCGCTTTCCTCATCGAAAGAATCCTCTGCAGTTCCCACATGCAGGAGTGCACCTTAACATTATGCTTCCAGCACGTGCACCTCAAAGTGCAGAAGTCTGCATACAGGCAGGCAGTAGCCTTCCTTTCCTTTTCGCAGCCCCATTCTATCAGATAGGCTACTTCCTTTCATTCCAGTATCTGGAAGTAGAAGTCTTTGAGAATATCAAGAGATTAGCTAAAGATTCTTTTTTCAGCGATCACAGCAGTCATACCTACTCTTTCTTTCTTGTGGTACTAGACTGGAACTCTTCCCACAGCAGCTGTATCCTCGGGTGTAACTTTCATTCTGAGAATTTGGTTGGTGTTTTTGTTTCTGAGAGTTACAATTGTGATCATTCCCATGCCATGGAAAGTATCACTTCCATCACTGGTTCTGACATGTTGGTGTAGGGTACCAATCAGGAACCGAGACCCAAAGTGGTGATGGAGCTGTACACCCAAACCCAGTTGAAGAGGTGTTAGTATGACTCTTGGCCTTGTTGCCTGCATTACTGCTTGTCCAATTGATGCAATTTTTTTCTGTCCATTGTTCTTCCTCACATGGACATTTTTAATCATGTATTTCAGAAATCTTATGAAAACAATACTTGTCAGCTGTAGACTGAAGGAAACAGTTTAGTAATGCTATATGCATTGACTACTACTTCTATAGAAGCTGCCAGTGGTAATTTAAACATCTCAGTTTTGATAATCAATTGAAGATGAAAACTTGGGTATAGGGAATGACACATGGATGCTGTTGCAACTATGGACGAAGAGCATGACATAAAACCTTTTTTTGCAGCTATGATTCTTTAGTGAATAAATTTCTTTTTGGTGATAGCTGATGACGTTTGACTTGGAAATACTTCTGCCAGGAAAACTCAAACCAGACACAGCTTTGTCATTAACAAAACACTTTCCACAGCTTCATATATTTGATTCAGAATCTCATGACAAGCTTAGGGATGAATGTATGGACTGTATTTTATCACCTTCTGATCTTCCTAAACATATGGAATGCACAACAGGAGGACAAGTTGGTAGATACTGGTGGGAAGTTGGAAAAATTGTTCCATTCAAAGGTGAACCCAGGTTCCCAATTCTAACTAAGCTTATGAGGGGTTTATTAACTATTCCAGCATCAAATGATGACTCAACACTCTTCACTAAGTCATTCTTATACAATATTAGCTCTCATGATGATGAAGTTTAATAATTACTATTGTTGTTTTAGTTCTGAACTTCTTGACAGTTTATTAAAATATTTATCATGCCATTAATCATTATCATAAAAAAAAAACTGATCCAGCACTGTATTGTATTTCATTGCAACATTAAAAAGTCGCAAATGTACTTCTCTCTCTCCCCCCCCCCCCCCCCCCCCCCCTCCCCCACCTCCTTCTACACAGCAGTGCCCCTAAAGTTGGGACCTATGGATGTCCCTATGGGTAGCTTGCAGATAGCACACTCTTCTGGCTTCTCCATTGCTAGAAATTACCACACTACTCACTACTCTCTGGTTGACCACATGGTAGAACTCTGATCACAAAGTTCTAAGGTCAAACATGCATGATATGAATATGGAATTTTCTATGCTTTTCCCCCAAAATATTTCTTAGGACTTTTAGTAGCATGTTTTTCTATACTAGAAACAATTGAAAAAGTTTGTGTTGCAATTTGTTTAAGGTCAAACTATAAAATGATTGGACTATTGGCCCTTGGAAAACGTCTCTATTTACCGCTGAAAAGGTCGATCACCTCCAATACATTTGCATTTCCATTGCGGTAGAAACGTAGTAGGGAGGTGGACAAAAGAATTTACCTGGATTGGAAACGCCCAGTAGACAAAATGGGTACTGTATGTAACAATACTCGCGTATGTGATGTTTTTTTGTTTTTTTTGTTTTTTTGCAGCTTCTCAATGTTTTTTCTGCTGAGTTCAAAATCACAGAGACCGTAATATCTGCAGTACATACCATTAGGACCTGTATCAGGAAGTTGGAGTCAGTAATAAGTATTGTACTAATCTTCTGGAAGTATATTCAATAGAGAGCACATGAAATTGTTTAATAGCCTTTACAAGAAAGTAATTGTGCATTATTCATGGATGATGACAAATGTACTTCAGTAATTAATGTTCAAAGGTTGCTCAGTTGCATTATTATAGTAATATGAATAATTATAAATGGATCTCTTACGCTGATTAAAGCTTTATTGATGTAAACTTTCTAGGCACATCCCTATACCATATAATAAATATAAGAGATCACAATCATAATGCTTATTGCATTTACTAGTACATTACACACAGGATTCAATTGTTATTATTGTATCAGTAACAGTTAGCTTTCTAGCAAAGGGATTGTAACACAAACACTACACACTTTCATTGAAGGTGTTTTTCTTTCATTATGTCCATTGAAATGGTTCCCAACGGTGTATAGTTGTTTATTTAGGACTAGTTTGGCTTCAAACCTGCAGCTGAAGTTCCTTTTCCAGCCAGCTAAAGGGATTGTGACAGTTTTGGTCAAATGACTGCAAAAAGGTAGTAATTCTTTCAAGCACAATTTTTTTTATACATTAGGGCCAAGCTGGCCAAACCCTCGGCCAAAACTGGCCAACCATTCATGCGTTCAGGACCACTACTGGTTCATGGGTCTCAGGACCACGACTGGCCAACCTTTAAAGGGTCCTGGAGCCAAAACTGGCCAAACCCTCATGGTTCAGAACCATGACTGGCCGACCTACCCAGAACAGATTACTGGATATATTCTAGAGGGTAGCTGGTTCTGCTCCAAGATTAGCAGCACTGGCTACACTTTGGCAACTCTGCAGTATCTATCACAAAAATCATTTAGGTTTTACCGTCTTATCACACCCTTTCTGTGCCTAATGAACCCTATCGGGCTTTACTTAGGGGACAAGGGTACACTTACTTGGACCCCCTATTATGGCAATGAGACTCTCACCATTACTGCCCACTCTTTACCTTTCATTACAGTCTCCACTAGGAGAGGCATAGAGAACTGGGTGTTACACTGGTGGAGGAGAAGCAGGATGGACCTATATCCTTCAAACTTCCTTGAAATAATTATTGATACTAAAAAAGAGCTAAACTGAGCAGATTGCTGGAGGATATGGCTACTGTTTAGGCTCCATTAAACAAAGTTGCACTCACAAGTAACTTAAATCATTGATTATCACTATTCAACATGTAATCATCTCCTCTACATGGCAAAGAGTAGACATTACCATATCTGACCCCACCACCATGAGGCCTCCTCACACTGGTGTAGGTTAGTGAGCATAGGTGAGGGTCAATGGCAGCATTATCAGCACCATCATCATCAGCATGTTAATAATAGATACTGATTACTAAATGTTGAATCAGCTAAGGTATATATGGGCGATGCCATTAGCTCAACTGAATTAAAGCAAAAAGTAAAACCAACAAAGTAAAAAAAAAAGAAAGACGTGTCAAACAAAAATTAATATTTCCTCAAGGGAGAGGCAATAGAATTCTTTAAAGTTAACAGGGGCCAGGGGACAATGCTCCAAAAATGGGGACTGTCCCAGCAAAATGAGGGATAGTTGGCACCTTTGCATTTGTACCCTAAATGATGTCAGAAGCTGGCACCGATGATCATGCAGGCATCCAGACAGCAAATCCAGCATGTACTTGTACTGATAAGCACAGGTACACTGTGGCATTATGCATCTCCACTCATTGAAGTTTGGGCAGATTGTCATTGAGACCTGTACCAGGCAATAGATCCAAGCTGGGAGGGGGATACCAGCCGCAACAGCAACTTCACGTTGTCTCAGTGTATCCGTCACTGAGACTGTGAGGCAGATAGGGGGATGGCTTTGGCATGCCCAGTGAATGTCTCACTGTGTACAGATGACTATGACAGACCAGTTAAGGTCCTGCTGTGGCAATACCTCTCTTCGAAATTGGCGGTCATAAAGTACCCACTGGTGGGTTTCATTGTTCTTTTCTGAGTGCACGATCAGAGCCTGGTACGCCAGGAATTCTGGTGATATCTCTGGATAGCAAAGAGTGAGGATTGTGTCCATCACCAGAAATCACCCACTGCAGGATGTTGGTTATGGGTGGGAATGATGATGCCACTGCAAGTAGGTCGAGCCCTGAGTCTTCTGGTGCTTCAGGTAAAAACGTAGGAACCGATGGTGGCAGAAGGATAGGCAGTTACATGGCGTATTATTAATGCTCATCTGGGTATGTGTCAGGTGTATGGAGGGTATACATCTGGTGCTAACAGGGTGTAACTGGGAGTAGAACATACATTTACCATATATATGACAGATTAGGTGGGGGGTGGGAGTGGGGTTGCAGAAATCCGATTTCCTAGTAGGCCTACCCATTCTGCACTCCTGTACGACTAACCTCTGACCCTGCCAGTGTTGAGGATGTGGTCTGTATGGTCTGCTCCTGATGAGGAATTGCTTCCACTGATGGAAATGAGATGACACCATCTTGTGAAGGGGCTTGTGGAAGGACGTTCTGAGAATTGGAAGGAGGAGAATCAGGTGAGGGAGTGCCTGGACTGCTTGACCAGTTGTGCTTGCTGTCAAGCTCACTGCGGCAGGCAGAATAAGATGGGGCTCCCTACTAGGACTCATCAGGCTGGCATTCATAAGCTGAGGTACTGTTCCACCTTTGGGGAGCCTAGGATTAGCCAGGCCAGCTGTTTTTGCATGAAGGGAGGTGGGTCAGCCATGTCTGGAACTCTTGGGCCAGCTTGGTCTAGTGTCTTGACTCCCATTAGAACATAGCTAACCACTTTTTTGTATTGTGAAGTAAGCATTCTATCCAGCATAGTATTGTTCAAGTGAGTGCACAGGGATACTAAATGCCAGAAAGGAGGATACTAAATGCCAGAAGGGAGGATACTACTGATAGTATCCTCCCTTCTAGCGTTTTATTAGTTTTTGGTTATGAGTATTGCAAGCTTTAATTATAGAATTGTTATTTTATCAATGGTGCAAGAATGTTGTTTGCGCAGTTTCTCTCTCAGATGCGAAAGATAAGATGGATTCATTGCATGCCTTGCACACTAACAACATTTTTCTAACTAATACAATCACCACCAAAATGAGAAAGTGAGAAAGAAACCAATAACGTAATGAACAATAAAAAATGCAATGTAAAAGTACTACATTCATGGTATTATCGTTTATTTAATCAAAACAGTCAATCTCCAGTCTAGCTTAGCTTTTGAATCAAGATTTGGTCAACCTTTACATGATGATGAAATAATGTTGAAAGATGTATATAGGCCATGCAAAAGTTTGTATTAACAGTATCTGACATTGATGAACAGCTTGTGATGGATACGGAAGGATGTAAAGAGCAAAGCTGGAGTACTGACTGTGAGGGGCTAGACTTGAAAGTTGACGGTGAGGAGCTAGACTGGAGAGCTGACTGTGAGGAGCTAAATAAAGGAGGACTGAGTTGAAGAAGATGGAAGAGTGGCTGGTTGAAAGAAGATATAGGAGAAACAAAGCCGTTTTGTAAATTTTATCTCACCAATTGAGCTGAAATGCGAAAAATAGGTAATGTAGATGGGTGGGCTGGAATGTTCTTTTTGACTAAGTTCACTGAAAATGTAGTGATATGGGTTCTCCTGACTCTAATTCCATCACTTTTGCCGGTTCACTGGAGTCGAGTGCACAACACATGAAAATATTCTATGCGCCATGGCTCCTTAGAATTGCTGCAATTACTGGACACCTCTCCGTAATGCCCCTACTGTCTTTGTCGTAGAGTGTCAACATAGAACAAAGGAGGGAAAAAATTATTTTGTAACTAAGGCTATAGTTGCTACATTCTAAGACAGATAGACAACGAAATATCGGGAACTACCGCCCGTCAGAACCCCTTGGGCCACTAGTATCGCCCTCGCTAAGCTCGGGACGGTATAGCCTGCGGCCCTCGAGGTTCTGTGGGCGGTAGATCCCTTGATTTCGTAATCTATCTATTATTTAGCAAACTGAACTAGCTGCTTCACCAAAAATAGAAAACTAGCTGTTACACCTGACTGACTAGCTGTGGAGTTTGCCTAACAGCTATGAAGAGTTTAATGACCAGGTATCACCACATGTGTGAGCACCACTTGATCTACCATGATCACATAGTCTGCCATGATTCCCCATCAGGGCTTGTCTCAGATGGGATTTTACCCAACTCTTGCTATTAACTCCACTTAATTACATTAATTAACAAGCATTTCAGAACAACAGTTGCACATCATAGTCTTACATTTCCCTTCAGTACTAAGTTAGCAGTACTAATTGTAATTTGAACACTTTAGTTAATTTATTCATGTTATTTCCCTTATGGGCTCTCAGATGCACAGGAATTCAGCTGATAGTGAAGATGTTCAAAATAGTGGTTTCTTAGAAGGATCGCAAATAAGAAACTTTGATCAGCTCAATCAATTCATCAGTGAGTTGTCTGTGCATGCAGTGTGTGATATATTAAAAACAGAGCAGGTTTGGTTTCAATTTTGTAGTGTTGTTGCTCAAAATGTTCCTTTTAAAGGTACTGGGACCAAAAGGTAAAGTTTTCTCTCTTCTGTTTATGGGTTGTATTTATCTGTGATGAAGACAGTTCAGTACACCCTACTATTCAAGAAATAATGGAATGGGGGCGGGTATGTAAAAAAATGGAAATTGCTGACCATACTCTACACTAGAAACTCCAGTGTAGGGAAAAAAAATCAAAATACAAGAGTGGTGGTGGATAATTGTTTACCACCCTTCGCTAGTTCTGGTCAGTGTTTTACAAAATGAGAAGCTAAGAGGCTAATATTTTTTTGAGCCACCAAAAATATTTTCAAAATGGTTTTCATTGTTTTGAACACAAAAAATTGCGATGTGAATTTTTGCACGACCAGTCATCTTCCATGCAGCCATGTCATGTAATCAGCCTGTTGGCACTATAGTGGTAATGCAGGTTGCATAGGAACCGGTCAGGCCATTCCCTGACCAATTTTACTTATCACAAAGTTGGAAAGTATCATCAATGAGGAGTCTCACCTGTCAATTATTGAATTTTTAAAGTGGGAGTCCAGTAGAAATAAAATCTGTGGTCAGGGATTCATTTTAGAGAACAGAAGTAGTTCTTACTCCCCTGTTATTCCTGTGTGCTGGTCCCTTTGCATTACTACATTATTGCAATGTATAGAAATTAATCAAGATACAACAGGTGAAATGAATGTAGATTTCACTCTCATGTGAAGAGTTTCTAGTACTTTATGCCTTACTAGTTTTCTCGGATGTTGATCTACTGTATTTCAGCATGCTTAGGAAAATCAGTATTAGCTATATCCTTGATTTCAGTGTTTCTATACAGGCAGAGATTAGCTCTAAGAAAGAGATCATGATGAAGGTGAAAATAATAGCTGACATTATTCCTAGCAGTAGCTGATGCAGTGAAGCAATACATTTTACCTTTTGTGCTTTTTTTCTGAATAGCTATTCATTTTTTTTTCATTACCAATTTAAAAAATGGTAGTAAAATATTGAACATGCGCATTGCATGGCAGCCTGACCAATCAAAATGAGCTTCCTATGCCCCTGGAGTGACTACTCATGATGACTTACACTAGGTATGTATAATAGCATACTAAGAAGTTGTTTTAAATTGTATAATTTATTCAGATTCTGCAGACATTATGGCAGGATAAGACAGGTTGTGGAAATAAACTGTGGAAGTGGGTATTTTGGGACAAAATAAATAATAGATTGACACTTTCTCATCTAAAGGGGTCTGGAAAAAAGCAAAGGAAAAATGTGAAAAAATCTTAGTTGTCACCGGGGATTTTTTCACATTTTTCCTTTGCTTTTTTCAGGTTAGAAAGTGTCAATCTAGTTTTTATGAAGGGTCAGAACTTGATAAAATAAATAATGTAGGATGGCAAACTGAAACCTTACACTTATTTTGTTTATCGATGGAAATTTCCCATCTTATCTTTAGAAGGAAAGACAATAGAAAAACAACCAAAAATGAAAAACAACTACACACAAATAAAAACAACAACAACTTAACAGTTCAGTTCACTATCATCATTAGTTACTTTATTTAATGTCTCTTCAAATAATTGATCATGTATTTGTTTCCTTTTTGATGTTTCACCACTTTTGAGTCCAGTTGGCCTTCAACACTCAAATTCACCTCACACACTTATTCAGGCTATCCTTGATTTTATTCTGTACAAGCATAAAACAAATCATAGTACATCTAAATTATGAAACAAAATATTCCAGTGTTGATGGCAATAATTCTTCATGCCTGCAGTCACAACTCTTCTTTTTATACAAAAGTAAGGTATTCTCTTCCTCCACTCTATATATAAATTCTCTAGTATTAATTAACAAGTCCTGAAATTGTCCTTCAGCCTTTCCAATTTACATCCCAATATTTACCACCTTACTCATGACCACAAGCTCCACCCCTTGGGGGTGAGAGACTTGGCGGGTCAGTGGCAATTGGTCCCCCAATTGCTCTGCATCGCCAGAGTCCCCCAGAGGGCCGCAGGGTGCTGCCCGAACCCCCAAGGGTTAGAATAAATTGTAATCTCTTGGAGTAGGGTCTGCTAAATATATAATAAGTATACAAGAATAACATTAATGCATGGTGAGTAAGGGTTATGACAGTTTCACACAGTTGTTGTGTCTATCCTTCTCGCTAGCACCTTTGACAAACCAGCCAGTCTCTTGCTAGGCAACCGTATGTACTGCAGGTAAGCAGCGCTGTGCCACCTGCCTAACGTCTGGATAGTGGAATCCTCCACCCCGGCCATCGCAGCTGTCATTGCAGCCCCAATCCTAAAGCTGTGCCCAGCATACTGCTCCGATGGGAGACCAATTCCTAATACAATTTCCCGGATCTGTTCCACGAACCACGCCTTCGTGACTGGCTTCAACTCTGCGTTACGAAAGAATGGGCCTGAAGAGGAGCCCCTTACTCCCGTATACTTGAGGATAGCTGTCACCGGGCAAAGAGGAAGGCCAGTTTTCCCCAAAATAAAGTCCGCCCCTGTCCCAAATTGGTAGCACTTCGACCTCTTGAGGTGCATCCTCACCAGCGTTGGTCTGTCCCTATTGTTCACGGCTACATGGTCACGGATGGTGGACCTTTATCGGCTCTTATGCGTTGGATTCCTGCCTGGATTCTCTTCAGCACTGGCAGGGACGATTGTTCTCTTGGATCGGGGAGCCCCAGGGAGAGCTGTGTGTTGCGCACTGCCGACAGATATTCCTTGATTGTCTGTGGGGCAAGGCCCAGCTTGGCCAGGTAGACTGCGAAGGAGCAGAGTAGCATTTTTGTGATAGGAAATGGGGTAGTGATTGTGTACCGTGTGCAGAATGTGTAGAATTTTTTCATCGCTGCCTTGTATGACCTGCGAGTTGAGGTTGCTAGTTCTTCCTGAAAATAGCGCTGAACTGTTGGCGCCAGCTCGGTGAGACCCAGTCCGCTTGAGGATTGAGGAGGAGCTGTAGCAGCTGTTGAGCTACTGGTGAGGGGTGCTTCTCTGCCTCCGGAACCTTTGACAGAAATGATAGCACACGGTTACGGGACAAATCATCAGCTAAATGATTGGCATGGGTGTTTATGTACTGCCCTTGAAGAAAACACCCCAACTGGGCCTCCGCAAAAACGAGGCATCTGAGCAGGTGCATGACTCCCGGGTCCCTGCTTGATCTGGACTGGAGGGCTGCAACTATCACTTGGTTGTCACACAGGCATCTCACCTGGTGGGTGCGCCAGGCGTGGCCCCACATCACACAAGTGAGAACTATGGGGAGCAGTTCTTTCACTGCAATAGAAATCTTGTCTGCTCTCCTGTCCCACTGAACTTGGAACCAGCTGTTCCCATGCCACGCCCCACAGCCCCAGGATCCAGACGCATCTGAAACTAGCTCTACTGTAGGGAGGCTGGCTGGTGGGCATAGGAATGCCTTGCCATTCCACTGCTCCAAGAATTCTTTCCACTATGCTATGTCTGCTCGGCATGTCCTATTCAGCCTAATATGCTCTCCCCGTCCAACCTTGTGTTGGTGGCGTGGAGAAGATCAAGTAGCCTGCGGAGGAAGGTCGTGGGTGAGTAGTCCAATTAGCGACTCCAGCTGCTTGCGCCGGCAAACTTTCTTTTCTTCCCACTCCTGGAGAAGCGTCTTCAACCGTAATAGCTTCTCCTCGGGAAGGCGAAGCTCGCCAGCTACAGTGTCGACCTGGATTCCTAAGAAAGTAATGCAGGTTGTGGGACCATCCCTCTTGTGGGGCGCCATAGGTACCCCCAGCTTCCTGCATACTGAGTCTAGCGTATTGAGGGCCAGCTGGCACTCCTCTGAGTGGGGGGTGCCACTATGATGAAATCGTCCAAGTAGTGCGAGACAAAGCAGATCCCGGCCTGCTCCAGGCACCATTTGAGTGCGTCCGCCACCGCATTAAAAATTTTGGGGGCCGATCTCAGTCCAAACGGAAGCATGGGGTCAACATAGATCTTCCCCTCCCACTCCACGGCCTGTAGAATCCGGTCTTGTGGGTGTACGGGGACAAGGTGATACGGGGACTCGATGTCCATTTTTGCCAAAAGAGATCGTTTTCCCAGCTGTTGCACTCGCTGTCTGACATGAAGGAAACAGCTTTTGTGAAGTCCAGGCCCTGTTTATTCAGTGAACCTTTCAGAGCATGGAATATATTCTGAGCTGTGCCTATGTTGACAACCGGCATATTTAAAAAACGGGTACAAACATTACCTACTTCAGGATCCAAAAGCCTAACCAAAATGATGCAAGACTACTTTATCATTGCTTTCATCTACTAGTAGTGAGAAGGGGTTAGACAAGTTTGTGACTGTCTTTTTCTGAAAGTGAGGCGAGAGAGCTTCTTTTATGATGGCTGCCGTCTTAGTGTGACCACATGCAAAAAAGCCTTAGCTATTTCAGAATCCGGGAACATTGTTTTGAACAGTTTGGTAGCATGATCACTTGTGAGAAATGATAGGTTATGTTTAGCGGTAAACAAAGCCCACCTAGCTTCAGCTTCAGTAACACGTGATATGAAAGCAAGTGTTATGAAAGGATGTAGATCAGGTGTGCAGAAGCTCATCAGAAATGAAATTCCTCATCTCTATGATGAGGGGTGTATCAATCACCTGGCAGATCTGACTATCAAAGCTGGAGTGACCACCTTGCCTATTGACATTGATCAGCTGTTTATAGCTAGATATCTTCTATTACTTTTACAATAGTAGCAAAAGAAACCAGCAGTTTGCAGACCATTGGTGTTCTTTATTTACATCAGAACCAGAAGCAATCTTAAAACATTGCCCTACACGCTGGTTGAGCTTGTTACGTTGTGAGGGAGATACCTCACACAGTATGAAGGTTTGAAAACATACTTTTTATCATGTGACAAACAGACTGCTAAAGTTATTAGTATTACTAGTAGGCTAGAAAATCCACTCACCAAGCCAATTCTTTACTTTCTGGCTCATGTGTTGCCATCAATGGACAGATTCAGCCGGCTTTTTCAAAGTCTAATGAGAACACCACATGTGAGCTCTATGTGGAAATGGGTAGGCTGGTACGTCTGTACGCTGGCAATCTATTGAAGAAGGAAGTTATTCTTGCAGCAGGTGATAAATTGAAGGAATTGAAGATGGATGTTTCCAGTCAAGTGGCTAATGAACATCTTGGAATTGGGACCGAAACGTGGGTGAGTGTTGCTGAGCTAGAACAGGAGCACGACACGAAGCCTTTCTTCACAGCTGTACGGAAGTTTTACATATCAACCATTACGAAGATGCTTAGCAAATTTCCATTTGGGGATGAACTTATGAAGAACTTGGCTATCCTTCATCCCAGCAAAGCTTCTACTTTTCCCTCTAGCACAGTGGTGACACTAGCAAAACGTTTTCCTCAACTTGGCCTGTCCGACTCTGAGTCAATTCAGCGCTTAGAGGAAGAATTTATGGACTTCACTCTCTCTCCAGGGGATCTTCCCACCATAGACACATATAATGCTGTGGATCACACCAAGAAAGCATGTGCTGGACATTTCTGGTGGGAAGTTGGAAAGATGATGACACTTAGTGGAGAGCTGAGATTTCCCAACTTGTATCCATAGTTGCCAACTATCCCGGTTTTGCAGGGATTATCCCGGTTTTTTTAGCTTTTCCCGGATCCCTCCCCATACCCGTAGCCAGGGGGGGTTCGAGGGGTTCGGTCGAACCCCCCTTTAGAGTGACCGGAAGTAATATAACTTCTGGAATATAGTCATCTGTTCAATCGTGCTGAACCTGAGCTTGAATTATCTGCTGTTTCTGGCCTAGTCTGAGTCCAAGTGACCTAATAAACATTCAGCTCTCCTTGGATACAAATTTCGCTCTCATATCGGCATGAGTAAAGCTTGCTACGTTACATCTATTCTTTATAAAGTGCGTGCGATTCGATATTAATAGCACAAGCAACGGATTTTTTTCAACAGATTAGAAAGGGAGCCGTCGGAAGGGTCTGAGAAAGTTAAACCTCAAATACACAGATAGTAAGTGCACTATCTAGTGTAGCTACACTGCAAATGATTAAAAAAAACACACACTGGCCTACTACTAGCGAGTGATAGCACGGGTAATCTGTTCTATTAAGAATCAGTAGCGCTCGCGTTGTTCGTGCTATTAATCTAGAATAGCACGGTTACCCATGCTATCACACGCTAATAGCTTTATAAAACTGCACGAGACTACAGTAAGCTAAAGATCATTTACAGTGTGACTACTATGTATAGTGCAGTCACTATCTCTGTACTTGGGGGATAAACTTTCTCTTGAACTTTGCTTTAATCGATGGCTCCTCCTAATCTGTTGAAAAAAACTCTGTCTAATAGGGGTATAGCTTCTGCGCTAAAGAATGACGTTGTCTCCAACTAGAAACTACAACTGTACATTTCCAAGGCTAGAGTTGCATGTTTGGGCACTTACTCTTACTTAAGCTACCGTGACATTTCACTTTGTCCAGTGCTATTTCACTCGATTTTTTACAAATACATTTTGAACGGGCAGTTCACACGCCGTACTATTAAATAACTTGTAGTACGAATAAGGCGAATTAATGTTGCATTGTTCAGATACAGCTCACCCTAGTGGTTAGAAACCTGGTTACACGAGAATAATACCGCTTTTCCAACAGTGTTTAATGAATTATAGTTTTGAAGTTGAATACCTAGCTAGAACAAATTAGTGCACTTATCTTTCCTTTTTTAGTATTGTAGAAGAATTAAAGAGGAAACAAAAGTAGGTGTGGCTTATTGAGTCTTAAAATCCGAACCCCCCAATGCGAACCTCTGCCTACGGGCCTGGGACTCCCGGTTTACTTACTTGCAATAGGATTTCCCGGAATGCTTACATAAGCCCACATAACCTGACCACCACCACAACAGAGAGCTGCACAGTCATGCACAGTCAGCAAGTCTGGATAGAGTTAACCGATTATCGGTCAAATACTCGAAATCGAGTACCCGCCGTTATTAGGTCCGCTAACGCCAAATACTTGATTCCGCGTACAACAAAGGGTTAAGTAATAGTTATGCCATGGCCAACGAGGGGTTATGGAATATAACCGTCCGGATCCCGAGGGCGAAGCCCGAGGGATAAGGGCGGTGATATTCCATAACCTGGATGTTGCCATGGCATAACTGTTTTATACCATAGTTGCTGCTACTACTACTCTCTCATATCCACCTATATGGGACCAGCCCTACCACATATAACTCTCCTGCCCTCTCATACCACAGGAATTTACCACAGCTAGCTGCTTTACTGCTTACTGCAGAGCAGCCCAGGTAGAGTTAGATCTGGAGATAACAGCTGGCAGCTACAATGCTAAAGTAAACTTGCTAAAGTAAACTTTCTGGCATGCTTCAATTGAATTTTAATTGAATTTTAATTTTGGGCCGGAAACACGGAAGAATTCGCTTGACACCACCAGGGAAAATATCATAGCCCCAGGAAAAATCACTGGGAAAATATCACTTTTAATCCATGGGTGTTACCGCAGCAACCATGGTATAATAACTATTAGCCAACAGCTGCACACAATAGTCTGCAAGTTAGTCTGCTTGATATCAGTGGTTTGTGTAGTGGTATAGCTATCTGTACAGCATATCTACAAGGGTGGTTACTATAAAACATTTTTCATATAAACTTGATTGAAAACACTGAAATAAAGAATAAAATATTATTGTATGAAATAATAGCACAACAGCAAAAGTTCATCATTTGGTACAGGTGAGTGAATCAAGAATGGCTGAAGTCTTCTCAAGGAGGTTAGTGATTATTCAGTGATATTCAGGATTCAGAGAGTATGGTGGAACACAAGTAGCTATAAATAGCCAGGCTATTTCGGTAGAATCCATGACATACTATCTTAATGATATTCATGATGGTTAATTAGTGGGTGTGGCCTATCCCTATGTGTACCGTCTTATGGTTGGCCTTCTCAGCATCCCTTGCTCGAATGCAGATGCAGAGCGTGGGTTCTCAGTGCTCAGGAAGGTACATACAGACCAGAGGGCCAGCCTTAGCCATGAAACCATAGTTCATTTATTTTCTATTAAGCTCAACGACACTTCTTGTTGCTTTGACACTGAACTTTCTGAAGAACTTATCACAAGATGTAAGAAGGCTACTAGACTCTCCTTGAACAAGAAGTAGAACACAACTTACATCTGACACATGCATTAACAAATTATAATTATATTCATAGCCTTAATTAGTGAGTGTGGCGTGCCACTGAATGGGACTGCCTCAACGCATGCATTAGTTACACTGTTCAATTTACAATTAGTGAATTGAATGGAAATGTGTGCAACTGAGTGAATGTGTAAGTTTGTGTGTCAGTTACATAGTTCCCAACCGTCCCGATTTGGCCGGGACACTCACGATATTTCTGCATCGGTCCCGGTACACGCTCAAAGGATGAATTTGTCCCGACAAACTAAGCTTTTCGATAAATGCCAATTCAGCAAAAAAATCTCGTGATATTTTATGATGTAATACTTTTCCCCCGTGCTCATTTGGAAGTGGCTAATTTTCTAGTGTGACTAATCTTTTTCCTAGTGATGGCTGAACTTCCTAGATCTAAGAAGCCAAAAAGAGCAAGTCATTTTGATCGCAAGTGGGTGACTGAATTTGATGGAATTACTGCCAGCTCTAAAGGTAAGTACTAAGCTTAGGATATCTTTCAGCTAGGTTATGTAGCTAGCTGAAGTAATTTTAAATTGCAGGAAATATCTATGCAAGATGTATATTTTGTGGGCTAGACCTGTTGGTGTCCCATGGTGGAAGGCATGACATCACGAAGCATGTGACTTCAAAGCATCACTTGGAAATGGCCAAATCAGCTTCTTCCTCGAAATCTATTTGCAGCTATTATAAGCCTTCTGAGAGTCAGAGTGTTATAGAAGCTGAAAGTCGCTGGGCATTATTTGTGAGCAAACATAACCTTGCATTTCTCAATAGTGATCATGCAACACAGTTGTTTACTAAGATTTTCAAGGACTCGGAAATTGCAAAGAAGTTTTCTTGTGCTCGTACAAAATGTGCAGCAATTGTTACAGATGCTCTTGCTCCTTATTTTACATCAAAATTAATAAAAAATCTTTCTAATCCTTTTTCTATAATGATTGATGAGTCTAATGATAAAACAGACAAATCATGTATAATCCTAGTAAGAGTATTTGATTCAGAAGTAGGTGACATTCGGACAAGATTTTTAGATATGCCAATTGTAAACATTGGTACGGCTAATAATCTCTTTAGTGCTTTGAAAGAGTCGTTACATAAATTTGGCCTCACCTTTAGTAGAGCTGTTTCTTTCATGTCAGACACCACAAACGTGATGAAGGGAGCAAGATCTGGTGTAAAAAAGCTTATTAAAGATGAGAATCCATTTTTGCATGATGTTGGATGTATATGTCATCTGGCAGATCTTGTGGTTAAAGCTGGAATGGAAACTTTACCTATAGATATTGATCAACTTTTTGTTGATGTATTTTACCACTTTTATCATAGTAGCAAGAGAAAGCAACAATTTACAGATTTATGGCAGTCTTTGTTCACATCTGAGCCTGAAGTCATTCTCAAGCACAGTACAACACGCTGGTTGAGTCTCCTGCGATGTGTCCGCAGATATATAAATCAGTATGAAGGGTTAAAATCATATTTTTTGACCTGTGACAACAGAACAAATAAGGTTGAAAGCATTACTGCTAGACTTGAAGATCCTTTAGTTCTGCCTCTTCTTTACTTTCTCTCCTACATCCTGCCACATATAGATCGCTTCAATTGCATCTTTCAAAAATCATATCAAAATACCACTTGTCAGCTCTATGTTGAAATAAATAGATTAGTTAAGTTATATGCTGCCAATTTGTTAACCTCAGCTTCCATTCAAGCTTCAGGAACCGCACACCGCCCACGCAATTTTTACCGGTTGGTTGCTAAGCACGATTCTGCTACTTTCTTTATTTGCAGGGCTACTCTACTATACTAGAAGGATAAAGTACCTGCCGAAGATACTGCACGCCGACTTTGGAGTGAATCTGAAGGAAATATCATGGCCCCGATGTAAACTTTGAAACAACTTTTTGGAGCGGTGCGGCAAGTTGGAGCTCCAGAATTTTGTACGCCGCTAGCCAAGACGATACTCTAGGGCAAGACAACGAGTTTTTTTCCATTTCAATATTACTTTATGATTTATTTACATTTTTTCCTTTTATAAGATTTTGAAAAATTCAAATTGTGGTGCCCTTCTTTTTTTTGTGTTCTACACGTGTGCAAAAAATATAGTCGTTCTCATTATTTGATTCCAAGAAAAACTGATTCAAAATTGTATACTTCTATTCCACTCGCAATTCTTAAGAAATGGACCCACCCCCTTATCTCGTACTACGAGTACGCGAGCAATTTTTTTTTCAATTAGTTTGTATTGGTTCTAAGAAGAGCCCGCCTATATCAAGAGTAAACAAATATCAATACAACAATAACAAGAGAGTTAGAAGAGAGAGCAGTTTATTGGAGATAGCCATAGGTGAAGGTATTAGATCTGCGCAGCTTGGGAAGTCTTCGCTCCGCAGCGAGCCTGGTATATCCATCCGCTTGAGTTCAGGTACGCAGAGTCCGGAGAACGGCTACAGGAGGAGAGGCAGCCTGGTGCACCTTGCTGCGTGAGCTCAGACGACGTATGGAGGGTTGCTGTAAACGGATATGAGACAACAAGAAGCTAAACTAAAACACCACAACTTCGCAAAGTATACTTCTGCTACTACTGCGCGATAGTTTCTGCTCGCGTATTATCAAATGGTGGGGTATTGGCGGGGAATAAATTAATGTCCGGATCTACAGGCAGTGCGCGTTGCTATGTGCGGCCACCCTTAAGTTATATGCTGCCAATTTGTTAACCTCAGCTTCCATTCAAGCTTCAGGAACAAATTTGAAAAATCTGAAATTTGATAGCCAGTTAGAAAATGAGCATTTAGGCATTGGTACAGAAACATGGGCCGCTATATCTGTATTTGAACAAGAACGTAATACTAAGCCATTTTTTGAAGCAGTAAGAAAGTTTTATGTCACATCTATTAAAAAGATGATTCAAAAATTTCCTTTCGGTGATAGTCTTTTTCGTGACTTAGAAATTTTATTGCCTACCAAGTTGACATCTACAACAACTATAAGTATTGCCCTTAAGTTAGCTGAACGTTTTCCTCAACTGGAAATATCAGACACCATTTCTCTTGATAAGCTTCGGGAAGAGTGTTTGGACTACACTCTTTCATCAGCTGATCTTCCTACACCAGACATGTACACAGCAGCTGATGGTATTGAAAGGCCACAGATAGGAAGATACTGGAGAAAGGTTAGTCAACTATTGACTCTAGATCATCAGCCAAGATTTCCTTTACTGTACAAGCTAATGATAGGACTCATGACAATTCCAGCCTCCAATGCTGATGCAGAGCGAGGATTTTCTATGTTACGAAAAATACATACCGACCAGCGTTCTAATTTGAGCCAGTCAACTATCACAGCCTTAATGTCAATTAAATTGAATTGTGAAGACTGCTGTATTGATACTGAGCTGCCGAATGATTTATTGCTTGATTGCAAGAAAGCCACTTCTAAAGTAGTTAAAAGAAGCCAAGCCATCAACAATTAAACTTACTTACCTTAAACTTACAATTAAACTTACCTTAATAATCATATCAATTCTTTTTTTGTCCAGTTACATTAGCTTAGTTACTCATATTCATTGTGCATTGTGCTGATTGTTTAAAATTCAAAAAATAAATTAAATGGTGTCAAAAACTATGTTCAATTAAGGTAATTTTTATATTAAGGCAATGTCCCTATCAATGTCCCTATTGCACCTTAAATTTGTCCCTATCATATAAGAAAAATGAAGAAAATGTCCCTACCAATTGTTCACTGAGGTTGGGAACTATGCAGTTAGTGAGCCACCCACGTGAGGTTGTGCACCTGGAAAGATAAAGGTTTTTAGGGAGTAAACCAAGGTTTCCTATCTCACTCTGCGCTACTGGGGCTCCAAGTTGGGAACAGATATTTGCTGTAACGAATTTAAGAAGTGCTTCCAGTGATTATAAGCTGATAAAAAGTTGTTAAATTTTGTTATTAAATTATTAATAAATTGCCTGGGTGCTGCTGTGACAATTTTTCTAAACACCTGTTTTTGTAAGCTTTAGCTGGGTTTCATTTATTCAGAGTCTGTTTGACAGTCTTCATTCAGAAGTAGTTCTTAGTCCCCTGTTATTCCTGTGTGCTGGTCCCTTTGCATTACTACATTAGTGCAATGTATAGAAATTAATCAAGATACAACAGGTGAAATGAATGTAGATTTCACTCTCATGTGAAGAGTTTCTAGTACTTTATGCCTTACTAGTTTTCTCGGATGTTGATCTACTGCATTTCAGCATGCAGGTATTCTCTTCTTCAACTCTATATATACATTCTCTAGTATTAATTAACAAGTCCTGAAATTGTCCTTCAGCCTTTCCAATTTACATCCTAATATTTACCACCTTACCTGCAGCTAGTTTTACTGCCATTCCTGGAGCATGGAAAGTCCCATGACTGCAGAAAAATCACTGATTGAAAAGTTGTGTACATTATTGGTAAGCTATTATTAACTTTGTAATGATAGAGTAGCGTCAATAGCATGAAGAACAATGTCTGCACTACGAGAGATACTAAGAAAAAACCAACAAAAGAGAATTATCCAAAGAAGTGCAATCTTCTATAGAACAGTTACTATAATAACTTTCAGCATCAGCTCCACCGTGTTCATTGTACTGTATCTTTAGTCAGAGTCAACTGTGGTAGTTTAACTGGGGGATGACCAGAGACGGGTAGAGGGAAGCTACCACCAGAGTTCTGGCAGATCTAGGTGGTCATTAAGGCCTTAGAGGGGTTGTTGGACACAGCACTTAGAGTATGTTTCAATACTATCACCAGAACTGAGTTACAGAAGTGCAGACAGCCAGATATATAGAAAACTGTCTGAATGTGGTGTGAATGATCCAGAACATAAGGTGGTGTATAGAGAAACAAGGGAGTGAAGGGAAATAACATAAATGCATTAGTTACAGTGTTCAATGTGTGCAATTGAGTGAATGTGTAAGTTTGTGTGTGAGTTTGTTATGTGCGAGTTATTTCTGTTCACCACATCAACTATTTATTGTACTGCAGCCTTATTTGGAGTTAAAAAAATCTATATATCATCCCCCTCAGGAAACTGGCACTTAGCAATGCCCACAACATTTTTTGTGGTGACTGCATTCACAGAAAATGCATTTTTAAGACAATTAGTGAGCCACCCACATGTGGTTGTGCACCTGGAAAGATAAAGGTTTTTAGGGAGTAAACCAAGGTTTCCTATCTCACTCTGCGCTACTGGGGCTCCAAGTTGGGGACAGATATTTGCTGTAACGAATTTAAGAAGTGCTTCCAGTGATTATAAGCTGATAAAAAGTTGTATAATTTTGTTATTAAAATTATAGCTATTATACCACAGCAACTATGGTATAATAATGAATATACCTTTCTAACCAGAAGACAAAGCAAATATGAGTATAATGCTATATAGAAGGAGAATATAACAAGTCTTTTTGGCTTAGTTTTACACAGTGCCTCAGGCAAATGTGTAAATATGGCCAATCAGATGAGTGACATTCTCCTGTATCAAACAAATTATTTATTACAAAGCTCAATGCTGTAACCAGAGGGGATACAATAACCCAATGAACCAAGAACACAGGTAAGCAAATTCTTGCTTACTTTAATGCCTTTCCTATGGGGCAATTAAGTTATTAGACTCAGTTCAAAATAATCTATTATTGTGTATTAACCGATTACTGGCCAAATACGCAATGCGTTAAGGTGCCTCTCTCCATCCCAGACTGAGTGCTGTATATAGTCTTTTCCAAATTACCTAAAAAATAAATGAAATAATTTAAATACAATTATTTTGCATGAATTATACAGGACAGATTGGATTGCTTATGTAACAGTTTCTATCTAACCATAATGGCATAAAAAATCATTCTGAATATCGTCATTGTCAGCGCTCTGATTATGTTAATTGCCGCACATAGTCTTCACTATGTCACTTAACTCCTTCACTGGCATAAGCACTTAATGGGCACTCTGTGTGCGCTACTGCACCACACTTCACTGAATTTTAAAAATCGATTGTCCTCTAGACTGCAACGATTTTTGTGTATAATTTTTCTTTGGATTATTTCGCGCAGCCGACCCTTTGCCCTTGTATTATCCACTCATGCTGGGAGAGGGAAAAGAGGGGGTCGGTTAAAGTTGTACATAGTTTCATGGTCATTCCTTCAGTGTATGGCTTATGTAGAGGGTGTTGGGAAAAAATTTTTGGAAGGACGTAAAAGTAAATAGCGTAGAAAAAGCAGTAGCTGTATCAAATCTATATTCTCTTCTATGACAGAATTGGCTATGCTCTCCAGGATATTCCATAACTGCGATCAAGGCAACTGAAACTAGTGTCCATCAGATCATTATACACAAATACACACACACACACACAACACATAAACACACACACACACACACACACACACACACCACACAAGAATTCATCATTTTTAGTATCAGTTATCACAGCATTAGACATACTGGGGTGCTGTTCATCCCGACATATCTTAGGTTTCAGTTGAACTTCAACTGATACAGACTTATTCAATTCTTTGTGGTAAAACGTATATCACATTAATTGGCTTGTATTAAAGTGGCTTGTGATTAAATCTTATTTAAGAAAAGTAAATATTTTTCTGTCGAAATATTAACTGCAGACCAACTTAACACACACACACACACACACAAATCACACCACACATTACCGAAGTTTTGTGAAACAATCTGTTGTTGTTTTTACTAGGACACGTTTATCAGGACCTCCCTACTCCCCTCTTGGGGCCACGCACATTGCATTTCGCCTAGTGGGAGAAAGAGAAGGTAGGGTTTTATGGTCCTCAAATTGAATGTGAGTTAAGCCTGAAAAAGATTGCAGCAGTAATAGGACTTCACATCTGTAACTACGATTAGTTGAGCTGAACTATTAACATCAAGCACTCAGCCTGAATTATAAATGTATACCAAAAACTTTTCAATCAATGCATACCTTGGAAAGAGAAAATGAGAAGAAGAGGAGAGGAGAGAGAGAGAGGGGGGGGGGGGGGAGATGTTAACTAAGTATTCTATTACATAATTGATCATTGAGGGGTGCTCACTGATTCTTTCCATTGATTCACTGGTTCATCAATAATGCTTCCCAAAAGACCAACCTCCTTGGAGGCTACTTGGATCTACTTCAGGATACTTTGCAACCACAATATTGGTCAGCAACTGCAGATCCTTCTGAATGAAAACAATATAGCTATTTAGCTATAAGCTTTACATTTTTTAAAAATAGCAAACACAAACCTGCATATTTGAACTTGATAAGACACGCCTTCTCTTCCTCTCGTCACCACGGGAAACAGACTTCACACAGCAGAAGCAGTAACTCTCCGCCATTCTAGAGCATGAGCCGTATAATACTTTCGCGATGACGTTCTATTTTACGACCGCAAGTTAAATGCCCATGCTTTAATTGCATTCCTCCAACATGAAACGATGTATAAGCTTTTACCAAACCCCCCTCTTTTCTCTCTCCCGCGCGAGCGGATAATAAAAGGGCCGCGCGAGACTACCCTTGACATAGTACTTCCTGCTAAAAAATGGAAGTTTTGTAAACAATAGGATTTTTTTCTACTATTTTTTAAAAAAGAAATAGCTATGAGAGTGATGAATGCTTAGGAGGCGGTCTGCTTGATGGAGCTCAGCTTATAGAGATGCTAAGTAAGCTGTGAACTACATTGATATTCAATAACTATGCTAAGTCTTTCGGAGGAATCCTCTGCTGCTCACCATGGTCGATATCAGTGACTTAAAATGACAATTCCAATCATTTTAACACTACTGTCTACGCAGTTTGGAGCTATTGCAGGAGTTTTTTTTTCACACTGCAATGACTTTACTATTTATATAAGCCTACACAATTTTTTGTAAGCCTACCTAAACCCACCAATTGGACACCCTCAGACAAATATGTTAATATGTGGCCATCCTATTTTCAGCAAAAGGTTACCTATTTCACGGTTTAAAAGCCTCAGTAAAAAACTTAAGATCAATGAAGGTGATTAAATTTGAATTAGTAATAATGCTGCTAATTAAGTTGGTAACATTTAATTATTTTTTAAGGAAATTTGAATCGTACGCCTTGAACATTTGACACTTAGAGCCAAGTCTGCGTAATTTTTTTTTTCTTCAAAGATCTGTGTTCAAAATTTTAGAGTATCACAAAGTGGGAATAATAACGGTAAAAAATTATCTGGATCTCACTGGAGTAACTGCCACTATTGAAGCAAAAAATACACATGGCGGTCAGCAAAATTAATACATTTTCAATGGACTTGGTGGTACAGCGATACCGTGAAAATCCTGCGGAAGGAAGTTCGTGACAACACGATGCAAATCCCCTATTCATCCCTCGTCCATCAAACCGCTTGCAACTTTCTCCTGAGATCATCAGGAGAGTGTTTGAACTGGTACCACCCACTAAATTTCCCAGCATAGCGGAGTAAAGGGTCCGCAAACGTGTGCAAAATGGTTGCTGTAAAATTTTCTATTCGTCGCTTATTCATTATGGCAGTTATCTTCGGTGTCACGTTGGTGCTGGTATATCAGCACTGGAGACGAGACTGGAGAAGACCAGCTGGCTATTATATATATCCAGAAACCAATGTTGGAATTTTTGAGGAGCACCAATCTACAAAATTGGAAGCGTTACCTGAATTTAGCCCTGGAAAATATTTTCTATTAGTACTTATTATGTCCAGACCCAGTGCAAATGAACGCAGAAATGCTATGAGACACTCATGGATTAACAGCAACCACCACCTACTCCAAAGTCAAGCAGTTCTAGTCAGATTTAGTATTGGTCTTAAAGGAGCTTCTAAAGCAGTCCTAAGTGAGTTAAATGAAGAACAAAGTAGGAATAATGACTTATTATTTCTGGATGAGTTTGAGGAGAGTTACTCTAATCTCACTCTCAAAGTTTTAAAGAGCTTCAAAGTTATTCACAAACATTATAGTTTTTCGTATCTCCTGAAATGTGACGATGACAGCTTTGTAGTACTGGACATTGTTGTGAATGAACTGAATCTGAGGAATTCCAAAAGGAGCTACTACTGGGGCAAAATGATTGAAGGAGCGAAAGTGTTCAAAGTTGGTAAATTTGCTGAGACAGAATGGAACCTAGGGAAGAAGTACATCCCTTATGCTATAGGAGCAGGCTACATTCTCTCTGGGAACCTCATAGACTTAATAGTGAGGAATTCAGATGATGTAATGCTTTATCACAATGAAGATGTAGCAGTGAGCGTGTGGATTAGTCCATACAATGTCCAGAGGCAAAACGATACAGGGGTATGTGAAAATAAACGCTACATGTTTCATCATTGCAAGAGAAATGCAGTTATTGTCCATCCAGTACAGTCTGCTGAAGATATGACTTCTCTGCAAACACTGTATAGAAATACTTTAAGCTGAATATTACTTCAGGTTTTAAACAGTTGTTACTTTGTATGTCCAAGTTGAGTTGGCCACAAGAAAAACTTGAATAACTTTAGAACGGAATCAATACAAAAGTCTATGGGAATAGAAAAAGCCACAGGTTTCCCGCTCAAAGCGTGCCCGCTTTTAGTTATGCGGTACGGCTCAATCGATCAAGCGGACTGTCTTCATTAAGAATTTTGTAAGCAATGAGCGGCTTTTTCCCTGATTACTGCGTTTCTAGTTTTATATCCCGATTAGCTTAGGTTGTGTAATGAAACAGGATAGACGGAGTGTTCTGTTGTCGCAGAGGGTACAGGACCACCTGATAGGATGCTGGTAAGATTATTTGTCTACCTGTTCAATAACAACTGCCGTATAGCCAATACAATCATGCACCGTGGCTGTTCTAGAGGAATGTGGTAGTGGTTGTCTAATTGTTGTTACGGCGCCCACGGTTTGCTTGTTGACGAGCTGACCCGAGTACAACCACAGAGTATTTGCGCAAGCGCAGCAACCACCAACACTTTGATAGTTCGGGAACGTGGGCTCCGTTATGTACACTTGTAGTAAGATGCCCACTCATTTCACCGAGTGCTGCCTAGGAAACGACAAAAAAATGTTAACTAACCACAGCCCAAAATCTTGGCTGTAGAAAACAGCCAAGGTGCATGATTGTCCCCAGACCCTTTCTCAGTGTAGCGGTTAGGTAAAGGGTCTGGCTGTGCCAGCACTGTGAAAAAAGTACAGAATAAGGAAGTATAAACAATCCCTTATATCTCATTTATACTATAGTTATAATAAACCTTATACTTCAAATCGATATAAAGATGTTATAAGGATGTGTATACCCATAGATATACAACGCGAAAGTGGGATTGGAAACGAAATAATTTTACGAATGATTTTGTATTACGTCAATGAGAGGCCATCCGCGTTATTCGCAAACATTTTTTGTCAGGTTTTGAGCGGGAAGAAGCCGTAGTACTGTCATAGTGGTCTAGTTTGG
>WLWD01006389.1_pt1 | contig 47259 bp, 21 predicted proteins | sample 6712731 | NCBI WGS metagenome assembly WLWD01 (sample SAMN12718690, study PRJNA576275) | sponge metagenome | isolation source: marine sponge | host: Mycale hentscheli | place: New Zealand: South Island, Marlborough, Capsize Point | collected 2014-11-01 | reverse complement strand
TTAGGTAATTCTGTTATTGTTAACTCTTCATGCCTAATCATTGCTATTATTTAGCGATTTCCTTCACAAATTATCTTTACCTATACTCATATATTTACTCGCTCGCCATGCATTTGCGCTATTCGAGCGCACCACTAGTTATTATTATTATTATTGTTTTATAACTACAGCTGGAGAAAGCCCGGAAGAAGAGACTTAATATTGTGCAGGAGCTTCTGGAAACTGAGAAAACGTAAATTACTACATACATACATACATACACACATACGTACACCATAAAACTAACACACATATGCACATGTGTATATGTACATCATGAAATCATTTCTTGCCCATCCCCCCAGGTATTCTGGTCGTATCAAGGTAGTTGCCGTGGAGTTCTATGACATGGTGTTGGAGTTCAACAAGAAGTCGAAGCAGGGCGTGTCTGAGGCCGCTCTCTCCCAGATCTTCCTCAACATCAGACCCATCTATTCCCTCAGTGAGAACATCTTACAGGACCTTCAACAGAGATTTGATGCCTGGTGAGGACCTTGACACACACACACACACACACACACACACTTTGACCTTGAAAGAAAGCCACCCATTGGCTGATGCTTCGATGGCAGACTATCACAGTAACTAATGCTTTCCACAAGTAGTGACACATCTGTGTCTATCAATGTCTTGCTTGCGTCTGAATGCTCACACACACACACACACACACACACACACACACACACACACACACACACTGTGTTTGTATCTGTCACTATCATGCTTCCCTTGTTCTCAATACTGTCTTCCACACGTGTCCTTCTCTCATTCTCTGCTCCTCCAGCCTCAGTCACAGCCATTCAGTCCTGCCCTGTAATTTATCCTCTAACCACTCCCTCCTCTAACCACTCCCTCCTCTAACCACTCCCTCCTCTAACCACTCCCTCCTCTAACCACTCCCTCTTAACCCCTCCCTCCTCCTAAACAAAGCCCTCTCTACCACTCTCCTCTAACACCCTCTCTAACCACTCCTCTCTAACCACTCCCTCTCTAACCACTCCCTCTCTAGCACACTCCTCGCTCCTCTACCACTCCCTCCCTAAACCACTCCCTCCTCTAACCCTCCTCCTCTACTCCCTCCTCTACCACTCCCTCCACTCTTGTCTAGTGCCAATGATACCATCTACTCTCACTAATATTAAAGACACGCACACGCATGCATACACATGTGTGAATGTACACACCATAGTTTTATTACAGACACGGATACTGTCTTTGACTGTCAATAGTTAATGGTTTAAAAGTTGTTTGAATTGATTCACTATAAGACAGCATTACCAATCTAATGACTTGTAGATCTGCACACACAATACTATTTTGAAGGGGCAGAAGAAATTTTAAGTGGATCCGTGAATTTAAACCATACTGAATTTATGTTGCAAAATTCAAAATGCTATATGTATGTACTTTATAATTGTGTGTGTGTGTGTGGGGGGGGGGGGGGGGGAGGTCAGTGGGTCAAATGCCTCCCTTAGCCTGTTCCGTAACTTATTTGTAACCTTGCTCGTTGCCAAGGTGATGAGGAGTTTTCAAATGATTATAATTGTGTTTGTTTGTATTTATGTTATTATTGGCTACATTTTGAATTACAGGAGTACGGAGGAGGCGTTGGGAGATGTGATAGGCAGGTTGGCTCCCTTCCTGAAGCTCTACTCCACCTACACTGCTGGCTTTGAAGATGCTATGAAGACTCTCACAGAAGTCTCCAAGAAGGACCGCAAGTTTGACACTCTGGTCAGGGAGTTTGAGGTGAGGAGTGGGAGGAGTTTGAAGTGAGGAATGGGAGGAGTTTGAAGTGAGGAATGGGAGAGGTTTGAGGTGAGGAATGGGAGGAGTTTGAGGTGAGGAATGGGAGGAGTTTGAGGTTAGGAATGGGCGGGGTTTGAGGTGAAATGAGAAGAGTTTGAGGTGGGTGGGGAATGGGAGGAGTTTGAGGTGGGTGGGGAATGGGAGGAGTTTGAGGTGAGGAATGGGAGGCTGTTTTACAATTCTTTGCGTTGGTGGCCATTTTATAGCGTGTACATGTACACACATAATACATGCAATAGAGATATAGCACTTGGTAAGGGGTCCCATACTATACGTAGTTGTGTGTGTGTGTGAGTGACAAATTTGATGCCATTTAATCATCTGCATAACATAAAATTGAAGCTTTAATTTATTTGTTGTTGTTGTTGTTTTTTTGTTATGTTTTTTTTTTTTTTTTTTTTTTTTTTTTCTTGCCTTTAGATTTTTCCTTATGTTTGCATGGAATACCTCTTAATAGTTTGACTTGTAATATTTTCAGTTGTCAAGGGCAACAAGAACCTTGGGTGATTAGACTTTACCTAAATTATAATAAATTCTCACCATACGTTTGTCTTGTAGAAGACGAAGATCACCACAGGGCTGGGCTTGTCTAGCTTCATGTTAGAGCCTATACAGAGAATACCGAGATACAGGCTCCTCCTACTGGACTACCTCAAATACCTGCCCCCAGACTCTCCTGACAAGAAGGCCACAGAGAGTGAGTGTGTGTGTGAGTGTACAGATCTATGAAGTCCAGATGTTCATCCTATGTAGAGTATATACATGTAATGTATGTATTATGTATATATATATGTATATGTCTAATGTTCTTATGTTTATTCTATGTATAAATATATACTATACATATATGCACGCATGTACAATCATGTAATAACATTATGTATTTATATTATATATGTACATGTACAAATAAATATATTATATAATATATATTGCATGGTTTATTGTAGAGGCCCTCAATATCATCTCTGAAGCTGCTGATCGTTCTAATAATAGAATCAAGGAACTGGTAAGTCAGGGGGCGTGGTGGACCATAATGTTGGACAACGCCCACTTATGTATTATAGATAGACTATGTGCAAGTGCAGAGTTTCTAGTCATATACATGTAGCTACAATACTATTAGTTTACAACAATGAAGAAGATATGTAGGAACATGAGTGGTAGGATTTGGTGTCACGATATTTTAAGATATGCAAGTTCCTGTATGATTTAATTTCTAGTATACAGAGTATTGTAGTAGTCACATGACCTCCTCCATTGGTATAGACTACATCATCTTATCCTACTCCCCCACGAACCATGGAATTGTTATATTGTCAACTTATGGAATTCAATCGTTTCTGTGAATTCTGTTACATGTATTTTGTTACGTATCTTCTGTCTGGTCACATTTTCATATTAAGTTGCCCGATCTGTATGGAATTGTTTGTTGTTGTTGTTTGTAGGAGAACTCTAATGAGTTGTTGTCTATTCAACGTAGTCTCGCGGATTATGAAGGAACTCTGCTGTTGCCCTCTCGATCGTTCATTATGAAAGGAACGCTCCTCAAGTCTTCCAGGAAGTCTCTAGTACCACGCTTCTTTTTCTTGGTAAAGGGTGATCAAAATAATAAACATAGTTTAGTGGTGATGCTTCACTTGTGTTTGTGTAGTTTTCAGATGTGTTACTGCATACGTATCCACCAGAGAACAATGTCTTCAAGTTCAGGAATGAGATGCCTCTGTGTAGCATGCAGGTGTGTGTGTGTGTGTGTGTGTGTGTGTGTGTGTGTGTGTGTGTGTGTGTGTGTGTGTGTGTGTGTGTGTGTGTGTGTGTGTGTGTGTGTGTGTGTGTGTGTGTGAAACACATCTATCTGACATGTTCCTATTAAATGATTCATTGCACATGATTATATGGTGTGTTTCACATGTGTTCCTCCAGCCGTTGCTGGTTTTTGTAACAGACACTTGAGGTGGGGCCTAACCAGTGAGTCATTCCAGAGTCACAAGATGTAGTGACCTAATGCTCACAAAATGTTATTCCTAATAATAGCATAATTTCTCGCTCTAATATTATATGTTAGTTAAAACTTTCCCAAAGTTTCAACTTCTTGCCGAAGTCGTCTTCAGGTTACATTTTCAATTAACATATATTGGCTGTTAGAACGAGAAATGACTGTATCAATGCTATTCCTTTACCCAATACAACATTTATTCTATAATATTTTACTGATTTTGCTGTTTTTGTTGCTCTCTGTTATTCGTGTGTGTGTGTGTGTGTGTGTGTATGTAGGTTGAGGATCCTAAGGTAGCGTTGATGCCTTTCTCATTCAATATATACAGCACCACACGATCACTTATATTGGTGGCTTGGTAAGTGAGAGGGTGTGGTCATCACTGGCAGAGTAATGCTATTTTATGTAATTGACTTCATTGTACAATAGTTTAGGTTGTAGACTTTCTAATTTATTTTTTCCTCTCTCTGTTCTATTTGTAGCTCTGACCAAGAGAAACTAACTTGGATTTCAGTAAGTGATGAAGGACTGATAACCCACAAGTCGTTACTGACCTTGTGTGTGTGTGTGTGTGTGTTTACAGGCTCTTCAAAGTGCCATAATTAACGAAGTAAAGAAAACCAGCTCACTGAAGAGAGATCCCCAAGTGAGTTTTTATTTGCTTGTTGTTTTTTTAATTTGTTTGTTTGTTTTTCTCGTCTGTTGTGTTTTGTTGTTTGTTATTGTTATTTTGTGCTCGTGTCATAATTATACATTCTACAACTACAGTAGGGGTCAAAAAAAAGTTCCCATTGAGCCGGTTTAAGGACTTTCTAAAGTCTGTACGGAAGACTTTTAACACAATTAAAACTAGGCAGCTAACCTTCGACTTTAAAAACAGGTTTAAAAGTCGGTTCAGCAGCTGGTGACTGTGCAGTCGCATTGGATGGTAAAAAGTCGTTAAAAGTCTCCTTACCCTAGAGACTATTTTTCTGTTAGTCGTTAAAAAGTCTGGTCGCTATGGGAACTTTTTTTTGACCTCTACTGTACATATGAAGTTCTATGTAATTACAACTTTAATTTCCTTTTCCTCTTATAAACTGTGTCTTCTCACTAGCTGCGTGTGAAGCAGGTGGAGTCGTTGTTTGCCACCAAGGCTCCTCTAATGGTGCCTGACCGGAGTGTGACCATGTGTCAGACATGCGGTACAGAGTTTACCATACTCTTCAGAAGACACCACTGCAGAGCCTGTGGCAAGGTACGCACGCACACACACACAGACACACACACATGCTATAAATTTAATGCAATTCAATGAAGATTAATGCTACTACGTAACCCCTTACCTGGTGTTCCAAAGTTTAATTTTAGAAACTTTGAAGAATATTTGTGATTTAGATTCTATTATGTGCCCACTTACTGAGCTACCATATGTATGTATAATAAATGGAAAATTTATAGTTTTTAAGCCACAGGATTGTCCCAAGTGAAGAGTGATTTGATGTGTTGATGTATCGGTCATATCTCTGAATAGAAATTGTAGAAGTGATATTGCATGTATTTCTGACTGCCAATAAACTAGCTCACTTGAAATGAATAATATGTGCTCTTGTATTGCTATGTCAGTGTATGGTGGATACACAGCTCTGTTGGTGAATGGTAGTATTACGTGTATACAACACATGTGTGTATGTGTGTGCATATGCAGGTGGTATGTGGTGACTGCTCCAAGCAGAAGGCCTACCTTCCTTACCTAGCCAAGATGGAGAGAGTGTGTTCACTCTGCTTCCTGGAGTCCAAGAACCCGGACAAGGGTTGCCCTAGTGAAGGTGCACACACATCCCCATACACACACACACACACACACACACATACTGAATTTATGTAGTTATTCCATCTTCTATCGGTAACCATAGTAATCCCTCATTGTTTTGTCCTTATAGAAATCATAGATGCACCTGGTAACTCTCCCGTCACTAGCAAGAAACAAGACCTGGCAGCACAAGCTGGTGTACTTAATGTACGTCTGGAATTAGTAATTCTATCTATACATTATTATTATATGTGTGTATATGTGTGTGCGCATGTAGTTATGTGGGTATGATGAAGATGCTGTGGTGGCTGGTTATGTGTATGTCCTGGAAGGCAAGAAATGGAACAAAATGTGGTATCAAGTGAAGAGAGACCACGTCCTCTACAAGTTCAAAGCTCACGAGGTAAGTAGATTGGACAGATTGCATGGTGACATTCCATAATATGACCTGTTATGTTAATGATCCTTTACCTAACAATTGTTGCATGTAAAAATTTCAAATCTCTACAGATGATTTGAAATGTTAAGTGTGCCATGGGGTGTTTTGAATAGTTGTCATTCCTTGACCTTGTTGTTGTTGTTGATTTAGGACATTAAAGCTATAACTTCCATGCCACTGCCTGGCTATACCCTAGAAGCTGATTTTTCTACCAGTTTGATTACTCTGAAGCATCCCTCTGGCAAAAAGAATCTGGGAGATGTCTTCAAGGTGGAAGGATCAGTAACATATGAGAAGTAAGAGGAAATAAACCTAAGGCAGAGCCATAATGATAAAACTGAGAAATTTACGTACCAGAATGAATTGAGGAATCTACTGGTAATACATACTTGCAAATGTCAAAGCTAATTACTGTAGGATAGGGTTGTCAAGTGCCCCTAACTCCAAATGGGCGCTTAACAAGACTCAATATTATTCATGCCCGAATATTATTAAAACCTTTCTTTTTATCACAATACTTTTTTTTTTTTTTTTTTTTTTGACTTCTGTTCCCTCATAATTATAATGGTTGTTGTTTTGTTGTTAAGCTGGGTGAGTAAGCTGACTAAAGTGATCGCCATGGAGCTCGACTCCGCCCCTTCCACCGCCAATGTCTCACCTCTGGTGCAATCACTAGACTGCAGCAGTGAATACAAACCATCGTCTCGTCCTTCGTCTCGCACCCTGTCTAGCTCTGCCTCACGCCCATCCTCTAACCGAGGGAGCCGAGAGGGCACGCCAGGGTCTTCAGGGTCACGCCCACATAGCTTCAGCACTGCCAGTTCTGGGTCCAGGCCTAATAGCATGCGTGAATTTTCTCCTCCTCAGTCTTCATTCAAGGACAGTTTTGAGAGTTCATCATGACCTTGGCTTCCTTCCCTCCCCTCCCCCTTTGCTCTATTCAGTGTTAAGTGCTGGTCATTTGCCTTATTTTAAAAAAATGTGTAAATTTCTTTCCTTTTCATTTATTCTCTGTTCTTTTGCCACCAAAGTGCATTCCAGCTGCCCTATCCGTTGCTGTTGCCTTAGTTTCACTTACTTCAGTATAAACTGTTATCTGCTCAGGAGTGTCTGTCGAGAAGCTGTTTACAACACTCACTTTATTTTTGTTTGTTTTTTTGATTGATTGCAATATCTCAGGCAATAATTATTTCTTGTTTACATGTATGGTGAATTGTTGTCATTAAATTATTTACACCATGAAAACATTTACAAAAAATATTCAAATTTGAGATGTGCAGTTTAACTAAAATAACCTGACTTATTGTAGTAATACTGCTGACTGGAAAAAAAAAAGTATGAAAAATCATAATTTGAAGATGAAAAAAAAAAGAATAATTTTAAATTTTCTGATTTCTTAAATTACTTCTTGTTCTTCTCTTAGTTGGAGAAGCATCCTGGTAATTAGTCTGTTTGGAATGTATCACTTCTTGAGATTCCTCCATCTTGGCTTTCTTGACATCTGGACAACCGTCTCCACGGAGACTGGGTCTATGGTGACCGAGGAAGGACGGAGGTGTTGCATGCCGGCTTTTGTTAGAAAAGGTGGAAGAGGGCGTGGTATAGTGGGAGGGGCTTCCCAGGTAACGGAACTTGAAAGGGCTCCTTGTGGGTGTGGTGAAGTTGGTAAATGGGGAGTGGTTCTTGACGGGTGTGGAAAGTTGCGACATTGATGGACTGCAAACACGTCACGTTGACATATTTACTAGTTATGGCTACTGTTTACATTTGGTAAGGGATGATATAGTAAAGCCTCCAAACTGAGAACAATTTGGGACCATTTGGTAAGGGATGATATAATAAAACCTCCAAACTGAGAACAATTTGGGACCATTTGGTAAGGGATGATATAGTAAAACCTCCAAACTGAGAACAATTTGGTAAAGGGTGATATAGTAAACCTCTGAACTGAGAACAATTTGGGACCAGGGCATTCAATTTATAAATAAGGTTTTTTTCCTCTCTTTCTAACAGCCAATATTATGTACTTAAAACTTAAGTTTAGGTTTAAGCTAAACCTTTTTTTCCAAATATCACAATTACATTTCTTCTGACACCCTCTCTCTTTCTCCACACACACACACACACACACTCACCTTTCAGGTACAGTGTTAGTAGTATCAGGTGGTCTTCCTGTGTTACTGTCCTCCTCTAACAAGCTCTCTCCTTCTTCCCCCACGTCATCTTCCTCCTCTCTGTTCCACCATTCCTTATCCACCACTTCATCTGGACTCTCCCCAGCCAACACAACATCCATACCATTGCACTCTGGACTTTCACCTCTGACCTTAGCAACATCAGCTGGTAATGAACTTTCACCTTTGACCCCATCACTAGTATCGTCTGTCGCTTTGTCATTTCTCTGTCTAGCCTTCATGTTAACTATGAGCTCAGCAAAGTGAGAAGAATGATTCTGCTCTGTATAACAACACAGAGGAAGAGGAAATAAATTAATATAATAAAATAAAATTGAAAATAATAATAAAAAAACAACAAATAAATATAATTAAAAAAGAAAAAGAAAATAATAAATAAATAAATAGTAATAGAAATAAATAATAAAACAAATAAAATAAATAATACCACTGCAGATAATGGAAGTGTATAGTCAGGAAGTACGTACCATACAATTTCCTCTCTTCTTCTATCTTACTAGGAGACGCATTTCTTCTGTTGGCCTGAACACAGTGACAGAGAGACACACAGAATGCAATTCAATAGAGTGTATGTCCATAGCTTCGTAAGGTAAGAGGGGACGGGAGGGAAAATACCTGGGATTTCCCCCAATTAAATGTCTATCTCCCCAAAAAATTGCCAAACCAGAACACTATAGCATAATCCAGTAATTAAATATGTTCTACATTTCAGTAACAGTTTAGTTCTATTAGTTTGGGACCTTCACAAGCAGCAGTGCCAAGTTCTGTTCAGTCAGCTGGACTTGTAATCTAGTATTTAGGATCACTAGAAGATATGGTTGTTAAACTGGAATTGAAGGCTTGATACCAGATATGCTCATAATCTAGAGAAGGCAACAGAACTGAAAGTTCCCTCAGGACATTCTGGATACACTAAAAATTCTAATCTTATAAGATACAGAATCTATCAAATGTTATATTGGGTTATGTTATTGGTCTCCTGGGAAATAATTATCTTTCATAAGCTGTTCTTATGGTTGTTATTGTAAATCTCCTCTATTCTTTCATATTTAGCGTGAGTCACATGGAAAAAAAAAAATTCAGATGTTAAGTTGGTATACATGTATGTAACTCATCTGTGTTAGTACCCTTAGTGTCACGTTACCCTTCAAAAGTCGCCCCCCTGCCACACCCACCCACCAACCACTCCCACCCATCTCACGGTGATGCCTGTGGCAATGGCGGCCATTGTAGTAGTATTGAGAGAAGATGGCTTCCTGGCTGTCTCTCTCTCCTTCTCTACTCTCTCCACTGCTTGAGCAATCTCCTTGACTACAGGGTAAAACAAAAACAAAACAAAAAACTCATAACAACAGTGAATAGTACAATGGTAAAGGCAGGAAGGTAATGATTAAATTTACAAAGTATGTGCAGGATATTAGGCAGTGGGCTTTAAATAGGACTGAGTTAGAGGTGTACATACAAATGCCAATATTAATTTTATACAGAAGTTCATTAGTAATTAGGCGAGATTGAGCCGGGCTATCTCAAAGGGGTCACAACTTTCACACATAATTGGAGATGTAAGAGATGATGGGTAGGGTAGAGTAGTCTAGAAAACCTCTATGTGGAATGTGTGGTTAGTACTACTGTAATACATGAATTAGGGTTGCTCATGGGTATCATTTCAAAATAAAAAATAATTTGTAAGAAGCAAGCTTACTTCAACCATCTCAATCCTATCACTACTGACTCAGTTCAGATCCATTACAAAGCACCCTCACTAACTAGACACTATTTAGGAGCAGCAATTAACTTAAATAATTTAAGCATCTTCATTTTTCCTTCACATTTCACTTACAAAATTTTGAGAAAATTTCAAGGGGGCAAAATGATGAAGAGGATGAGTGCAGCCTCCACACTCCCCTAATGAACCCCCAATGCAATACTATACAATACTATAGTATCCTCATTCCCTATAGACTAGAACACTCACTAGTTTTGGGGCAGAGTGAGTCTTGCTGTGCCTTGTATTGCAGAGTGAACTCCTCCAGTCTAGCAATGAGAGCTTTGCGTTGCCCGTGAGTGGGCAGGCTGTATTCCTTCAGCTTCTTCTTCAGTTCCTTGTCCTTCATGATGTTGAGCACTAACTTGGGCAGTCGAGGGAGAGGCTTGCCACTGTGCTTATACTTCAGTGGTGCACCTGACATTGCAGGGGGTGGGGCCTGCGAGGGCGTAGGGGGTGGGCGCAAGAGTGGAGGTGTGGGAGGAGGAGACGTTGATAGGAAGTTTTCGTTCAGGCAGCGATCCAGGTGGGCATTAATTTGGAGGGCTTTGACCTTCTTGCTGCACACTGGGCACTCCACCACTATAGACAAGTTAGAATAAACAACTTAACCAATTTTTAGTGAGCGAGCGAGACACCGTCAGTGGCAACACAATGGAGGCACCGTCAGTGGCAACACAATGGAGGCACCGTCAGTGGCAACACAATGGAGGCACCGTCAGTGGCAACACAATGGAGGCACCATCAGTGGCAACACAATGGAGGCACCGTCAGTGGCAACACAGAGGAGACACCGTCAGTGGCAACACAATGGAGGCACCGTCAGTGGCAACACAATGGAGGCACCGTCAGTGGCAACACAATGGAGGCACCGTCAGTGGCAACACAATGGAGACACCGTCACACAGTGGAGGCACCGTCAGTGGCAACACAATGGAGACACCATCAGTGGCAACACAATGGAGACACCGTCAGTGGCAACACAATGGAGACACCGTCAGTGGCAACACAGTGGAGGCACCGTCAATGGCAACACAATGGAGGCATCATCAGTGGCAACACAGTGGAGGCACCGTCAGTGGCAACACAATGGAGGCACCGTCAGTGGCAACACAATGGAGGCATCATCAGTGACAACACAATGGAGACACCATCAGTGGCAACACAATGGAGGCACCGTCAGTGCCAACACAATGGAGACACCGTCAGTGGCAACACAATGGAGACACCATCAGTGGCAACACAATGGAGGCACCGTCAGTGTCAACACAGTGGAGACACCGTCAGTGGCAACACAATGGAGGCACCGTCAGTGGCAACACAATGGAGACACCATCAGTGGCAACACAGTGGAGACACCATCAGTGGCAACACAATGGAGACACCATCAGTGGCAACACAATGGAGGCACCGTCAGTGGCAACACAATGGAGGCATCATCAGTGGCAACACAATGGAGACACCATTAGTGGCAACACAATGGAGGCACCGTCAGTGGCAACACAGTGGAGACACCGTCAGTGGCAACACAATGGAGGCACCGTCAGTGGCAACACAATGGAGACACCGTCAGTGGCAACACAATGGAGGCACCGTCAGTGGCAACACAATGGAGGCACCGTCAGTGGCAACACAATGGCAACACAATGGAGGCACCGTCAGTGGCAACACAATGGAGGCACCGTCAGTGGCAAGGCACAATGGAGGCATCATCAGTGGCAACACAATGGAGGCACCGTCAGTGGCAACACAATGGAGACACCGTCAGTGGCAACACAGTGGAGGCACTGTCAGTGGCAACACAGTGGAGGCATCATCAGTGGCAACACAGTGGAGGTACCGTCAGTGGCAACACAATGGAGGTACCGTCAGTGGCAACACAATGGAGACACCGTCAGTGGCAACACAATGGAGGCATCATCAGTGGCAACACAATGGAGGCACCGTCAGTGGCAACACAATGGAGGCACCATCGGTGGCAACACAATGGAGGCACCGTCAGTGGCAACACAATGGAGGCACCGTCAGTGGCAACACAATGGAGGCATCATCAGTGGCAACACAATGGAGGCACCGTCAGTGGCAACACAATGGAGACACCGTCAGTGGCAACACAGTGGAGACACCATCAGTGGCAACACAATGGAGACACCGTCAGTGGCAACACAATGGAGGCACCATCAGTGGCAACACAATGGAGGCACCATCAGTGGCAACACAATGGAGACCATCAGTGGCAACACAATGGAGACACCATCAGTGGCAACACAATGGAGACACCATCAGTGGCAACACAGTGGAGGCACCGTCAGTGGCAACACAATGGAGGCACCGTCAGTGGCAACACAATGGAGGCACCGTCAGTGGCAACACAATGGAGGCATCATCAGTGGCAACACAATGGAGGCACCGTCAGTGGCAACACAATGGAGACACCGTCAGTGGCAACACAGTGGAGACACCATCAGTGGCAACACAATGGAGACACCGTCAGTGGCAACACAATGGAGGCACCATCAGTGGCAACACAATGGAGGCACCATCAGTGGCAACACAATGGAGACCATCAGTGGCAACACAATGGAGACACCATCAGTGGCAACACAATGGAGACACCATCAGTGGCAACACAGTGGAGGCACCGTCAGTGGCAACACAATGGAGGCACCATCAGTGGCAACACAATGGAGACACCGTCAGTGGCAACACAGTGGAGACACCGTCAGTGGCAACACAATGGAGACACCGTCAGTGGCAACACAGTGGAGACACCGTCAGTGGCAACACAATGGAGGCACCGTCAGTGGCAACACAATGGAGGCACCGTCAGTGGCAACACAATGGAGGCACCGTCAGTGGAGGCACCGTCAGTGGCAACACAATGGAGGCACCGTCAGTGGCAACACAATGGAGACACCGTCAGTGGCAACACAGTGGAGGCACCGTCAGTGGCAACACAATGGAGACACCGTCAGTGACAACACAGTGGAGACACCGTCAGTGGCAACACAGTGGAGGCACCGTCAGTGGCAACACAATGGAGACACCGTCAGTGGCAACACAGTGGAGGCACCGTCAGTGGCAACACAATGGAGGCACCGTCAGTGGCAACACAATGGAGGCACCGTCAGTGGCAACACAGTGGAGGCACCGTCAGTGGCAACACAGTGGAGGCACCGTCAGTGGCAACACAGTGGAGACACCGTCAGTGGCAACACAGTGGAGACACCGTCAGTGGCAACACAGTGGAGACACCGTCAGTGGCAACACAGTGGAGACACCGTCAGTGGCAACACAGTGGAGACACCGTCAGTGGCAACACAATGGAGGCACCGTCAGTGGCAACACAATGGAGGCACCGTCAGTGGCAACACAATGGAGACACCATCAGTGGCAACACAATGGAGACACCGTCAGTGGCAACACAGTGGAGACACCGTCAGTGGCAACACAGTGGAGACACCGTCAGTGGCAACACAATGGAGAATCAGGTATTTGTTTGTATGTTCGGATGTAAGTATGTTATTTTGTACTTTGACCCTTGCGTTTTTGTGTCTGCTTGGAGAGTGACCTCATCCCATACTCCACTAAACAGAATCCTTTTTTTAACCTTTAGCGGTATCATCCAAGGGTTACTGCTTTGAATTATGTTGTCTCTGACATGTGAAGTTAGCAAGAAGGCATGGATTTCCGAGGGTCCTCTCAGCCTTGTCGGACCCTCAGAAATCCATGCCTTCTTGCTTTCACTCTCATTAAAAAATTTAATTTTAAGTTGCCACAATCTATCAGTAAGGTCACACCGTCTTTTATTTTAACTTTATTAATCACCCTGTTGGTTGTGTTCGTGGATCTCATCAATGCCCACAATGGTTGTGTTGATTGATCTCATCATGGCTGAGCCCTAGGAACAATCACTCTCTTGTTTTATACCATTCCCTATATATATATAGTCATCCTTGCTGTAATTTATCAGTTCATCCACTAGAAGGCTACCCAAGCCGAGAATTTATGGAATAAACCTTGAATCTCTGATTAAGTATCTACATCTGGTTAGCTACTGTATAAGCCAGTCTAACTGACTGCTACAACTATCTTAAAGCTTATATGGCTCCCTCGCTATTTGCACATCACAAGAATAAATAAATACACAGGCAACACACACACGGAAACCAGTACAAATCCTAACATGTATTTCACCGTGTGGATGGTGACGTGTGTAACACAATAGCATATTGGCAACCACAGTGTCAACAGCACTTGTTTCAATCAGTTCAAATCCACTTTTGATGTACCATATAAAGTAGCGATATTAGTGGGCAGTCTCTCTCTCTCTCTCTCTCTTATCTATTGTAATGCTTCAGACTTAATGACTTGATATTAATACACACACACATAAAAAAAAAAAGAATTATTAATAAAATTATACTGGTAGAGACATACCCACCACAGCACCTCTTGGCCACACCCACCCAACTACATGCGTGCATACGTATACACATGCATGAACGACCCCACACCAGATTAATCCAAACTTACCATCAGTTGATTGAGTGGTTAAATTGTTGCGCTCATTTCCAGGTCCTCTTTTGACATCCTTACTTTCTGTTTTCTCTTCCTTTCTGTTCTCCTTCAATGGAGGTGTGATGTTCTCATTATCATGGGGTACACTCTCTTCAATGTTCACTATTTCACTGTCAACTTTGGAACTACACACTTTACTACCATCTACCCGGGAAATATTGCCTCCATCTACCCGGGAAATACTGCTTCCATCTACTTGGGTTGCCTGGGTAATACGGCCACTATCCACTTGGGAACTGGATACATTGTCAATTGCTTCTCTGTAATTATTGGATTGCAAGTTCACAGGAGTCTTTTGCAAATTTTGTCTTTCTTCAAACTGCAGCACACGTTTACGAGGCCTGTCTTTACCCAGTGGGGTTTTCGGAGTGCGCCATAGTGGGGGCGTGGCAGGTGACGCCACTTGAGGCTGGATGGACGCCAGAGGCGGTGTAGCTGAGGGATCTTTGGCGCTAAACTCAGAGAAGAAGTCAAAGTCTTCACTACACACTGGAGGCTTGGGAACACAGTACACATCCTCAGAAAACTCCTGCTCTGTAACTTCACTCTTGACACCCTCCAGCTTCTTGTCCATCAACGGTACCTGAGCTCCTAGCTCCGCCTCCTCAGGCTTCCCTCCTCTCTTTCTATCCTTCTTATAGTAAACCCCAGACACCTGTGTCGATGATCTTCCTTCTTTCATTTTCTCCACTACTTTCTCTGAATTAGTTGAGAACTTCTTTTTGGACTCTGATGAAATTACCTGATTGGCTTGGGTGGTTGAAGGAGCATCCTCCTTGTGGTTTGTTTTGAGCATGCTCAGTTGAGCCAGAGCCATGAAATCCGACCGGCTTTTGGTAAAGGATGCTACCAGTTCGTCCATTAGTCGGTTGCTCTTCAAGTCAGCTTCCACAGCAGGCTAATGGAAAGAAAATAACAACAAACAAACAAACAAACAAAAACAAAAATGATACAACATAGTCTGAACTAAAGTATTCCAACCCCCCACCACAGTGGCTACACAACTATACTTATACGGCCAACCCACCACAGTGGCTACACAACTATACATATACGGCCAACCCCCCACCACAGTGGCTACACAACTATACATATACGGCCAACCCCCCACCACAGTGGCTACACAACTACACATACAGCCAACCCACCACAGTGGCTCTTTCTAAAATTAGAGTTCACACTACCAACAACAGTAGAGAGCTACACACTCATGTTAGTGCACACCACACCCACTAAATTGTATGAACTTACTTCATTGCAAGAAGGGCAGAGTTGTTTGTGTACCAGGAACCGACGGATACACAACGAGCAATCTGTAAACAGCAACAAACAAGTGGTAGAGAATGGGTCCAGGCACAACTGTGTTTGCATCACATATACCCTCAAGCAAAGCACACACACACAAGCAATAACAACGTTAATACTGTACACTAACCCATTTACTTACCAAAAAATGGTGTAAGTCCCCCTCCCCCTCTCTCCCTCCCCGTCCTCTAAAATTCAGACAGGAGAAACTACTGTATGTAACTGCTGGGCAATGGTTTCATTTAAGCTTATTCATTTAAAATTTAAGAGAGAACACCACGACAATGGAGAGCACAGACTGTGCACACAACGTGGGATATAACACACTCCCTCACACTTACAAACGCTGATCATCAGTAGCCATACTACCCATTCACTGGCAGGTTAATGACGACCAGTGTGTGAACTTGGGTATATATGATTTTTTTAAATCCTATTCTTTCTCATTAAATATATCAGCAAGAGAGGAATTTTTAGTACATAAGTTAACACAAAACAATTTACTAACAAAAAAAGGCATCATAGTCCTTAAAGATGAAAGTTAAAATTCAGACTTACCTCTAACTAATGGTGAAATCTAAAACTAAATTACAGATGATTACAATGCTACCACGGAGTTCCAACAGAGTGTGCAGCTTGTTCACCTTCTAGTTACTAAAGTCTGAACTTCAGACCACCCTCTTACAATAAAAACATTTCAGGTGGAGCAACGCTCAAAAGTAAGCATCAAGTACCGATGCTTTCATTTCAAATTTTTTATTACATGAAGTACTACATCACAGCAACTTATCAACAACAAAATAGAATGTTATTATTAGATAATTGATTTTTCAAAAATCGGAAAAGTGCCGATTGAACAATCGGTGCCATATGGCGCTTGTGCCGGTGAATGGGTTTAAGCACAAATTCACTGTCGAGCATTAGGAACACTGTCATGGCACTTACCGGCTAGCACGGGCTAAAATTGACTCCACCTTCTTATACTACACAAAACCTTACCAAGGTTAAGCCTTTCACTCCTTATGATTGGTAATGGTGGCACTAAGAATAAACTAAACTTAAACTAATGAAGAGAGGTTGAACTCACAGTTGTGAGAGCACTGAGGAAGCATGACTGCCGTGGAGAAGTAATCAAAACAAATGGGACATCTCAGGAGAGTATCAATATCCTGAGATAAACAACAACAAAATGAGATAAACAACAACAAAATGAGCTAAACAACAACAAAATGAGATAAACAACAACAAAATGAGCTAAACAACAACAAAATGAGATAAACAACAACAAAATGAGCTAAACAACAACAAAATGAGCTAAACAACAACAAAATGAGATAAACAACAACAAAATGAGCTAAACAACAACAAAATGAGATAAACAACAACAAAATGAGATAAACAACAACAAAATGAGCTAAACAACAACAAAATGAGATAAACAACAACAAAATGAGATAAACAACAACAAAATGAGCTAAACAACAACAAAATGAGCTAAACAACAACCAAATGAGATAAACTACACATGGACATCTCAACATGTACATAGAACAGGTGTATCATTATCCTGAGATAAACAACAAAACAAGATAACATAACTAAATAGACAATTTTCTAAGAGCAGGGGATTTCTCGTACAATTGAAATTGGAAAAGAAAAGTAACGTTAAATATCTGGTACAATAGTCTCAAAATTCTCTTTCCCTTAGGGATCTGGTCATTGAACTCTGATTGTGACACAAGATGGCAGCTCACAGGCTCTTTGGCGTATTACACCAGCAACATAATCCCACTCATGACATCCTTTACCAGATCACTGATTACAGAAAGGGCCAGCTGCAAACTTCGCTCTCTTTAAATTAAGGGAAAGTTCATCTCACAATAAAGATACACTGGATTAAGCTTCCTGTAGCGAGCATTGTTGAAAGTGAAAAGCAACACTACAATCTGCAGTTTCATAAGAAATGTTGCATGCATATGGGTAGGTAGTGGTAGCATACTTGGTAAAATAACTTCACTGGCAACACAAATGCTGATAGTGCCAAGCAATAAGTGATGCAGTTTCTCTTTCTCTAGCGAGAGTCTATCCAGGAATAATTTTTTTTTTACCGGTTACAATAACAGATTGTAATTACTAATCCCAGCTATCTATCTACGCTTCTGCCTTTTCTATCCTCGCCCACAAAAAAAACCCCGATCTTAATCGCTTTAAAATTGTCTTACCCTTATAGGTTTATAATTCCAATCTGATGGGTCTGTAGCCATCACAAAAAGAGTGAACTGACTGGCTAGTCCTTACCGTTACGCTCACTAACTACACATACACTCACAGCTAGTTAGCCAAATGAACTTTAAAATCTAATATTTTTCCCGCGCAAATACCGGGAAAGCGGTCAATAAGATCACTATAATTGTACTCGCAAACAATCGTATAAATTAAAGGTTTAAAAAATCATTATCATGATAATGATGATACAATAATACTATGAAGCGTACAAATCTTCATCATAGTCTTCTGGTAATTCTGGTGTGGTAGGAAAAGAAGTTCTGCTATTAATGGTTTTTACAATTGCCTCTCCTTCTCCTTGCCTGTTTGTAATTTCCACAACACTCATAGACTTGGACATGCTTCCCGCCCGGTACGTATTCGTATCCTCAGCACGATATAGCATGGCCTCAACATCATCTTCAAATTCCCTCTGTCGATCGACAAACGACCGCGGAGGAGGTTTTCCCATTATAGTTGGAATATCATCATCTGAGTCAGAGTTTATGGGCTGGTAATCTCTCCTGTTTAACTTTTTAAGAAAATTCTTCACTTTCGTCCGTATCCAGTTATGATAGCGTCTAGTAACATTCCACAATAGATACCCTAGCATATATATAAGGGGCAGAAACACTAGTACGTACTGTAAATCCAGCACTCCCGTGGGCGGGGTCAAGTTGGGATCAATCTTGACAAAGGAGAACAAATAAAAACTAATCGAGTTCAGAATGGCTAGGTTTGTGAAAATCAAAATGTCCACATAATTTAGAAACTTCTTTTCGTATGGGTGGAAGACGGCCAGCAGCATAATCATAATAGTAGTAGCAGCCTGCTGCACCAGGAATTGCTGAAGCCAAGTGTCTGCCAGAACGTAAGACAAGTTAATTACAAATCGGAAACCGAAGTACAAACCGGCAAAGAATCTCATTTTAACTCGATAGCAGCCCTGGAACATATTCAAGAAGAGATGGATTTTGTCCACCGGGTAGATTCGATTCAAGCACTTTATCCTGACTATGACCCACTCCACGGCCTTGAGGGGATAGTCCAGTAATATCAACGGCAGGAAACTGACGATTGTAATAAATACCACAATGGCCGTCACTTTGTAACTTTCATAAGCAGGATCTTCCACGCTATATTGCGAGGCGTAGTACACTCTGGCCGGTTCAACTTGCGAACCGTTCTCGTCAACCGGGTGCTGAGTGTTTAAAATGTAAGAGGAGATGGTGCTGAACTTGGTATAGGAGAGGAGCAGGAAGGAGGCAAAGGCTGGTAACAGTGCGTCATTTATGTTCTTTCTCTTGTTCCTCGACAGCAATGAAGCCAGACGAGAAATGGAGAGGAACACTCGCCTTTGCTGGACGCTCAACCGTTGGTTCTTGAGACAGCATGTTTCACTAATCTTCAGGCACCCAATGACAATGAGAATCATGAAGATAGGAAACACTGCCACTGCATACTGCAGGATGAACACTTGCAGGGTTATGAAGTGCTCGCTGAAACAAATGGGGGAGATGTAGTCTTCAATAAATTCCAGATTTGCAATGCCAAAGGGAAATCGATAAGCTTCGAGGATTTTGTCTGAATGGGGCACGCCTCCGTCCGCATTGAGGTCAAAGGTGCTGCTGACCACTTGGCAGTACAATATGAAGGCGTTCGCAGGACCGGTGGTGAGACGTATGTCAAACACAACGAGAATGGAAAACAAGAATGCCAGAGGCAAATAGACTGCTGCTATATATTTAGCAATGTTTGATCCCAGGCTGATATTCCTGCAAGGTATGCACTCAAAGTTAGGCGAGTTTATGGTCACGCCATATCCTTTGGCACATGTGGCACAGTTGATGCCATTACGGTTCTCCTCCCCACATATCTCTACAGACAAGTCGTCATTGTCGTAGTCATAGTCCAGACCGTGCTGGTACACAAACTTGCGATATCTGGTATTCTCCCTGCTGCAGAAGTTTAGTGGACAGTTCATTACCACATATTTCGACGAGGAATCATTTTTTAACTTTCCCATCCACTTCCCATTCAGGATGTAGACAGTGTGAGAAAAATCGTCGCACAAGATTGCACCTCCAAATTGGTTATCTGCACACGTGCACTGGGAGTAATCTGTAACATTGCCTGTAGATACGAACCCAGGAGGGCACTCCATCAGAGTGACGTACATGTCAAAGTGCCACACCCTTTCTCCGAAACTCTCCAAGGAGATTTCCACAACATCATTGGGAGTCCCGCCCACTTGGACTGATTCTTTGGGAGTTACAGTTACTTCTTTGGTGTCGTTATATTTAATACTGAAGGACTGGTCCTTGAGAGTGTTGTTCAAGTCATCTTGGATACTAATGGGAAGATCAAATCGCCAGCCAGGGTACACGTTGAGTCTATTCCCCCTCAAGTACGTCAGCGATCCAATATCAGACGTGATAGCATCCTCACAGCGACTAGCGTCTGGGTACGCCCACCCTCGCCAGCAAAATATCCTAGCCGTGTCGTTAATGATGCCACTCCCCCCAGGTACGGAGCACGGTAAAATGGACGTGGAGTGGATGGCGTTGTAGTGAGTGCCATCTTGATCCCAATTGTTGATGAATGTGAAGTTTAATGGCCAGTCGTCAGGGTTCAAGAATGCGTTACTATGATGTATGAAGCAATTGCTGTCACTCTTCAGATTTTCCCTCTCAATAAACGCATTGTAAATGGCACCTCCTAGCGTACTGGCGGAGTTGTCCTGGAATAGTATGACCGTATCGTTCCTCACTTGTATGGTAGCCGCACCGTAGAGAGCTATAGCACCGCCCTTAAATCCCTGATTGCGTCTAAATGAGTTTTCATTCCCGCTGAAAATAATAGTCGTACCGGTAACTGCTAAACCGGAGCCGTCGTTGTCCTCCAACAGCACCGAATGCAGCTCCACAGGAACTGCGTCAATGTGCAGAGCTCCAAGGCCTAGTTCGTAGGGAACGTCACCCTTGCCGATATACTGAGCATACTTAATTGAATTATTCCGGAAGATGCAAGCTGACACGTTCACACGTATCATCAGTCCTACCAGAATATCTCCGAAGCGATCCAAGTCTAACGCAGATCCTACTTTAGCAGTGTTTTGATCAAAGTTGACAAGAATCAAGTCGACATTTGCAACGTATTCCAAAGAAGAGACATCCTGAAGAGCAGGTGAGACAGAGAGCCCTCCACCGTGAAGTGCTGAGTTATTTGAGAATGTGCAGTTGACTAATGCTACAGTGTTCCGTGTGCTTATGCTGGGATGTTCTGCCCCTTGTTTGAAGACGTACAGCCCCAGCCTCATGCCTCCACCTCCGGTTCCCTCGGAGATGGTATATGGACACCAATTATTAACAAACAGTGTTCCCTCCACTATGATGTTGTTCCCCCAGACCAGGTCATGCAGCTCCATAAACATTCCTCCGCCCCACAACGCCCTGTTGCCATCAAACAAGCAGTCCAGCACTTCGATTCTGATATTGTTAGCATTCCCGTTTAAGAACACCGACAGTCCTCCGCCACGGCCGAAGGCTTCGTGGTCGGTTCCGTGCGGCACAATGTAAGTGGAGCGATCTTGGGTGTCGAGATTGTCCGCTATGTTATGTCGGAATTTGCAAGACTGAAACGTGTAATTTGAATTTGAATTCTTTTCTTGTTGAGGTGACGAGCAAGTTTCTCCAGGCTCGCAATACGTAAATTCCACATAAACACCACCTCCACCAGGATAAATGCTATCGTCAATTAAAGAGCTGTCCTCTTTGTAGGGGTTCAGGAATGTGTTGTTAGCAAAGCTGCAGTTGGTAAAGGTATTTTTGCCATCAGTGTCGTAAATCACTACTCCCGTTGCATTTGGACTGTTGTCGACGCTAACGTTCTCCATGGTGAGATTCTCACACAGGTAGAAGTACAGTCCAACTCTAAATGTGCTAACAGCTCGGTTATAAAAGTCGTAGCTAGTACTGTTCCTCAACGCTTCACAGTAACGAAACGATATTCTCCTGAAGGCTAGATTCGACACGTTCACGAATGCCAGTCCAGTTTCTGGTCCGGAGCACTCGATTACGGAGTCGGAACCGCTGAAAGATAGTTGCACAACGTCCTTGAATGGCAGGGACGGCTGCGTAAGCTCATGAGTGCCCTCGGTCAGCAAGAAATGGGTGGAGCTAAGTCTAGCCTGAGGCTGCTGGAAGACCCAGTCCAGCGTCTTGCACGGCGGCGGGTGTGCAGAATTGAGGCATTCTGCGGAATTGTTTCCCTTACTTGGGTCGACGTAAATGACGTGAGTATACTGAGCAGATAGACACTGGAAAAGATGGACCGTTAGGATCAGACAGATACATACCTTGCAGCAGCTCATCTCAATTAGCATGTGAACTGTTTATTTGCTACGCCCCAACTATTATATTGTGAGTACTTTGGGGCGTAGCAAAAAAACAGTTCACGTGCTAATTAAGATGAGCCACACCCACTCTGTGGGCAAATGTTTAATCCGCGCGGTATTCTTCTCGACTCCGGTCAGTGTAAATTCTTAATAAATTCTTCAGTTTAATATACGTCTCGTTTTAATTGTGTAGTAACAGGTTGACTGTCCAAAATAGCTGATGGAGCGTCCAGGTTGGTTGTGACTAGCAAATGATCCACTGGTAGTCACAGCCAGAAACTAGTAGTCACAGCCAGAAACTAGTACTCTCCCCAACCGGAGCTACATATAACGATAATAATTTTAACCACATCAACCACAATAATATGGTAAAGGGACTGTGCTTGCAAAACAATCAACAATACATCTGAATCATGTTCTATATTCATAGAATTTGGAGTCTGGCAGCTTGTTGTATTTTATTGGTGAATGGATCTGCCATGGACTATGATCATTTCATTTATATCGACTACAAAGAAGGTAACAACACCAGAGACTGTCTCACTTCCAATGGCAGCTCCCCCTGCCTGGATTTGAACTGGGTCATCCAGCAACCACTGGCCAGTAGAAACTCCACACATGTGATGCTCTCTCCAGGTACTCACATTCTCTCTGGATATTCCAATAAAATTAGTGGCTTAAATTCATTTGCCATGTCTGGGACAGATTCTACCATTGCCTGTAGGCATCCTAGGTCAGGTCTGGTATTCAATAACATTAAGAACTTGGTCCTCACAAATGTGACATTTACGGAATGTGCAACAGTTCAGAATAGGTCTATACAATATTTCACTAATGATTCTATATTGACTTTTCAAGTTGGAATATTTTTTAATGAGTGCGAAAATATCATGCTTGCTGGTATTCGAGTCAGACACAGTCCCAATGCAACTGGAGTGGTGCTATACAATGTCACTGGTACGAACATTTTCAAAAACTGTGAATTCACTAACAATTCAGTTAGAAAGACTCAGACAGAGGAGGAAATTTTACTGGTTGGAGGAGGAGGAATGTTTATTGATGCTTCATTCTGTTTGCCAGGCGACAATAGCTGCATAGAGAAACCTGGATTTTCTGGTACGGAATATCGCATAGTATCATGCTTGTTTGAATTCAATGAAGCTGGAGTGATTGGAGACATGCGAAGGCTTTATCCTTACATATTGGAACTAAGTGGGTTAGGCTGTGGAGGAGGAATTTCCATATTTGTCAGAAATAATGCGTCTGGGATATCATTATTGATAGAGGATAGTGTGTTTTCTAACAATTCAGCTACTTCCGCAGGAGGAGGAGTTTATGTGCAGTTAAATGACGCCGGTCATGGAAATTCATTTGCATTAGAAAATTCATACTTGTTTAATAATACCTGTCCACATGCATATAGGGATGAGACATCAGGCGGAGCCGTTCGATTTCAGGAAAGTGTGTCAAGGAAATGGATGGAAGGACCTTATTATTTGAAATGGAACCGTAACAGATGGATGATAAATGGATGTCTACTGGAGAAAAACTGGGCATTGAAGGGAGGTGGGATATCAATTGTAGTGCCTCTGCAGACCATTCCCAGAGACGATATCTCCTGGTATATGATCAATAATACTACTTTCAAAAGCAACACGGGAAAATTGGGATCTGCACTCTATTTGGAACAATTTTGGAAAAATTCACGTCGTGAAGGTGAAATGGCTGAAGTTTACATATCTGGTTGCCAATTTAACAGCAACACTGACAAGTATTCCAAAAAATTGTCCCATAAAGACAGATTTCCTCTAGAAATAGGAATCGGGACCGTTTATGTATATGCTAGTGTGGTAAACTTCACTGGCAATAACACTTTCAGCAACAACTACGGATCTTCTATTGCTCTTTCAGATTCTAATGCCCTCTTTGATAGCTCCAATTTTTGGTTTTTGGATAACTACAGCCACAGTGGAGCCGCAATCGCTCTCTTTGGTGCAAGCACATTCAGCGTCACTTCAGGAACGGCCATGAGATTTGAGAACAACTTTGCCCTAGTTCATGGAGGTGCTATATATTCACAGTACCTGACTCGGCAGAACTTGCTGAGCGATGCATCCTGTTTCATCCGCCACAGGACTACAGAGATTCATGAAGATGAATGGAACGTGACTATGATATTTGTGAATAATACCGACCACAGTGGATCTACACCTAATGCTATTTACACTACTTCAGTCTGGCCGTGTGTCGTGGTTAGTTCAGTTAAGTCGGAAAGGGACACTGGTGATGCATTTTGTTGGAAAGGGTGGAGATACTATGAGTCATCGCTGTCCTTGAATAAATCAGATTGTCGTAAGTTTATCGACACAGATGTAGGCATTGTGAAGTTCAGTGAGAATATTGGTCATGTCAAAGCATTTCCTGGCTGGGATTTCAGGATACCAATAACAGTCGAAAGTGACTATGGCAAAGACATGAGTAATTCAACCATTTTCAATTTACGTAACAACCATTCTGTGGGTGCCTCATACAACTGGGGCACCACAACATCTGTCTCGATTCCAGAAAATTTGACTGTTTTGGTGCAAGGGGAAACAGTTGGAGAGAGGAGTTGGTACTTTAAATTTTATGTGGACTTGCAGCCATGCCCTCCAGGGTTTGTGATGAACAGCAGTAGCATGACCTGCCAGTGTGCCTTATATGGAGGTTCTGTTGATTGCAATGATAAGACCAAAGAAGCTAGGATCACCAGTGGAATGTGGATGGGTAGATATGGTGACCAGTATTATGTCGCTCAATGCCCAGTGGGCTACTGCAATGAGAACAGTACGAAAATTAATCTACCGAACAATTCATTCGATTTGAGTGAAAAAATTTGTTCCAAAAACAGGAAAGGTTACCTTTGTGGGGAATGTGTGGAAGATTATGGGCCACCCATAGATGCGCTCATGACTGACTGCGTATTCTGCAAGAAGGAATCATTAGCAGTTAGTATCATTAAGTACATTTTCTCTGTATATGTTCCACTTGGAATAGTCTTTTCCTTTCTCATCGTATTTGACATTCGTCTCACTACTGGTGTAGCCAATGCCTTCATATTGTATAGCCAGGTGGTCAGCAGCACTTTTGGAATCAATGCTGATGGAGAGATACCTTTGGGACCCTTCAAAAGAAACCAATTTGATCAATTACGTAAGGCATACAAGTTTCCATATGGTGTATTCAACCTAAGATTCATTGAGCAAATCGTTCCTCCAATTTGCTTGTCTCCTAACCTAAATTCTCTTGATATTCTTCTAATAGACTATGTAGTTGCTTTCTTCCCAATTGTAATGATAATTGTAGTTATTCTGGTGCTCAAAATTAAGGAATATTGCTGTGATGGTCGCTGTGCTATTTCAATGTGTAAAAACAAGGTTATAGCTATTCATAATGCACTGCTTCCTGCTTTTGCAGCATTTCTTGTGTTCTCTTACTCCAGAGTGAGTACAACCTCAGTTTACCTTATTAGTGCGATCACCTTTATTGATGAATGTGGCAATGAAGTAACCCCCCCAAGACTTTACTTGGCTGGCCAATTCTCCAAGGACAATATCCAGTATTTTTATTACTTTGTTCCTGGAGCGCTCATATTCTGCACTTTTGTTGCGTTTGTGCCACTGCTTTTACTCGATTTTCCACTTCGTTTTATAGAATGGTTGATATCCAAGTCTTCACGCCTCACCAAACTGTATCCATCAATAAAAATTAACATTTTAATGGAGACGTTTCAAGGATGCTTTCACAAAAACACGCGTTTCTTTGCAGGCTTGTACATTCTTTATCGACTAGCAGTAAACATATCATATGTCAACGCCAATTCATGGCTGCAGCAGTACATCATTCAGCAAGTTATCACCACCATTTTTATTCTGCTCTTGTCTCTGCTGAAACCCTACAAGAGGCAGTGCTTGAATTATGTGGACATTCTTATCTTTGCCAATTTGGCTATAATTAATAGCATCAGTCTGTGTTTTTACGTCTACTACAAGGCTAACCTTATTGTGAGCAAAAAAGTCGTCGTTGCAGCTCTGCTCTTCCAGCACATTCTGATATTTTTACCATTGATCGTGATGTGTTCATACATATTTTGGCAGTGGAAGTTTGCAAAGTTAGTAATTCTGAAATGTCTAGTGAAAATAGGTAAATGGTTCAGTTTGCCATTTTCCTTTAAAGATCAAGAATTGTACACTGTAATTGCCACCGGTAGCAAAACCGCCAGACATAATCCAGTTCCTTACAAAAGAATGAATTCTCACGATGCTATGGATACATTGTGGGAGAGAGCAGAAGATACCAACAGATACCGTAGACCACGGCGACTGGAGCCAATTAAAGAAGAAAGCGATGACGGTTCACTGAGCGGGAGTCGCACATTGTCTTCTGATTCGACACCGCGTCAATCAACATCAACAGAAGTCTTTTTATACAACAATGAAAAGTATGGAGCTACTGATTCCAGCATAAACTAGTTTTTACATTAAATAGTGTGTGTGTGTATAATATGTATGTACATTTGTGTGCTTGAAATTTGATTTATTTTTTTATTTTTTTATTATAATAATAATAATTAAATTTGCTTTTCAGTGACCTTTGACAGAATGGGGTGGTAAACATGGTGAATGATAGTGACTAAATTAGGCTACTAAGAGTCTGAAACCAATTAAGGAACAGCTCTTTAAAGAAAATGAAAGAAAAAGAAAGAAAGAAAACAATTGACATAGGTAGTGATAAGTACATAATCAAGCTCAAAATAACATTGAAAATATGTTCCCAAAAATATCTCTTATACTAACTAGCTTACAACAACTACTGCTATACTACTACTACAACTAATAATTATTATTTGAAGTAAGCCCAGGGTTAAACTCCAGAAGTTGCGGAGTAGATAAGGTATTATGGTAACAACTGGAAGTCTACGTTTTGTGGTGGCCGCCTCACATCTTGCGGAGAGCGCAACCGCGTGCCACAATCGTCACAACCGCTAAGTGTAAGTGTACCGCGCGCCGAGAGAGAGCCTGCGCTCTAATTACTGTAGTTCTAACTGAAAATTCGCTCTACTTTTGTGACGAGCGATGAGATAATCTGTGGGCGTGGCACTATGGAGTCCCGAGGAGAAAACATGTCTTATACAATATGTATAGTTTATGCCATAGTGTCGCTGCAGTTATCTCTCGGAGAATACGAGCATGTGATCTTTGTAGACAGTGAGAAGGGAAGCAATTCTGTGGATTGCCTGATGTCCAACAACAGAACTGTTTCCTGCCTGGAGTTGAACTGGGTGCTTCAGCAACCAGTGGCTAGGAGAAATTCAACTCATTTAGTGCTGTTTGAAGGCTCTCACACATTATGGGAACCTTTCTCTCCATTTGAAGACCTCGTTTTTCTGGCCATTTCGGGATCGGATTCTATTATTGTCTGTATGCCAGATATCAGCATTGCTTTTACTAATGTCCAAAACATCTTTTTAAGCAACATCACTTTTAAAGAATGTGCATCATTTATAAACTGGCCTACTTTAACCGACAGCTCAGGAGGTATGTTTGTAGGCCTGTTCTTCTACATGTGCAGGAATCTCTCCATGGATCATGTTAGTGTAACCAACAGTCCTAATGCCACAGGCATGGCTTTGTTTAACACTGGCGGCACCAATATATTCACTGTATGCGAATTTTCGCACAATTCTGTGACAGGTGCTGGGATTGGTGGAGGAGGCGGTCTGATGCTATGGACACAGTATGAGCCAATGGAGAATGCTTCAGAGTCCTGTGACACCAAATACTTAATTACCTCCTGCGTATTTGACTCCAATATAGCCAAAGAATTCAACCAGACGCATGATTTCCCTGATTCTATTTATCGACCTGGGTTTGGAGGAGGTGTGGCCATGGTGATTAGTGGTAATACATCTTCTGTGTGGTTGATCATAGACAACAGTACATTTACTAATAATTCAGCCTCTGCCGCTGGTGCGTTGTTTATTGAAATGAGCCACGGTCAAGGAAATATGATTCGCATCAAAGACACCAAATTTCAAAGAAATTTCTGCCCATATTCATTTAATGTGGGGAGCAGTGGTGGAGCAATTTATATTGTAAAAAGTGCGCATCTCGAGTATACACCCTACGTCAGTGAATTTGTGCGTAATCAATGGAGTATGGATAACTGCACGTTAGAGAATAACCGGGCAATTCAGGGCGGGGCCATTGCTATTGCGTGGCCTCTAGAAACAACCGCTAATGTCACTGCTTTTGATTCATCTCACTGTCTCTTCCTAAATAACACAGCTAAATTTGGATCTGCAATGTATTTAGAACACATATGGAAGAATTCTCGAAATGAAGGGTTAATGGCTGAAGTTAATATTATAGACTGTGAATTTAAGTACAATGCAGAGCATATTATATTTGATGATAGTGATGAGCCAGTAAACATTGGAATTGGAACTGTGAGTATATTTTCAAGTGTGGTCTATTTTTATGGAAATAATACTTTTAAGGAGAATAGTGGAACTGCTTTAGCTCTGGCGAATTCCGATGTGATATTTTATACCGGTTATGCCATTTTCTTAGGAAACGTAGGCTTTCATGGTGGTGCCTTAGCATTGTTTCACTCCAGCACTGTCAATTTAGATAGTGGGACGAATATTATGTTCGACAGCAATATGGCCATGACTCGAGGAGGGGCCATGTATGTGTCTTTCCTCTCGGGGCAGCACAAGTACTGTGAGAAGTGCTGCTTTGTGAGGCATTTGAAGTCTCACTTGACTCCAGATGATTGGAACGTGTCTGTTATATTTGTGAATAATACTGATTCAGGTGGAGTATCGCCCAATGCTATTTATGCCACCACTCTATTGCCATGCACATTTATGGGGTTGATTAATCAGACGTTTTGCTGGAAAGGCTGGCATTATTATAACTCGAGCATATCGTCACCACAGTTGATGGACTGTCCGACATACATAAACACCGATGTTGGAAACATGGAGTATATAAGCAGCTATGAAGAAGAGGGTTCTATCAAAGCAGTTCCTGGCTGGATGTTTCGTATGCCTCTTGTTGCTACTAACAACTATGATCGAGACGTCATTAACTCCACCATGTTTCTTTTGCGAAACAACTATTCTAATGCAACTTCATACAGCTTCGGTGACCACGCCTCCCTTGCACTGCCAGAAGACATCGCCATCAATTTGACTGTGGAAACCACCGGTCAGCGCATTTGGGATCTTCAATTTTTAGTTAAAATGCAGAATTGCCCGCCTGGATTTAAGATATTTCCCAATGATCCTGATAAGATATGCAAATGTGGTAATAATTACAGGGGAGCTATAAACTGTGACAACAAAGCAAAAATGGCTACTATAGTCAATGGAGTGTGGATGGGAAACTATAGTGGCAGATATTACATTGCTTTATGCCCGGGTGGATTTTGCAGCAAGCAAGGAAAAACACGATTTACTATTCCAGACAACTCAGACGATCTCAATGATGTTGTGTGTGCTAAAAATAGAAGAGGTGTGATCTGTGGGGAGTGTAAAGATGGCTATGGACCATCAGCGGATTACCCCTTGTCCGATTGTGTAATTTGCAACAGCACTAATTTTGCTGCGGATGTTTCCAAATACTTTGCAACTTTATATTTTCCACTTCTGGTGTTTTTCATCGTTCTCATCTTTTTTGACATTCGTCTGACCACTGGACCAGCCAATGCCTTCATTTTCTACAGCCAAGCAGTGAGCACTGTATTCGGGATCAATGCCAATGGTATAATTCCTTTAGGACAATTCACAAGAAATAGAACGGAGTCGTTGGTACTCTCATACAGTATACCATATGGCTTTTTAAACTTACGGTTTATAGAGAGATATTTCCATCCCATTTGTTTTTCCAAAAATATGAATTCGCTTGATATTGTGTTGCTGGATTATGGAATTGCTTTTTTCCCAATCATGGTAATCTTCCTAACTATTCTCTTGCTGAAACTGAAAGAACTGTGTGATGGACATTGGCGCATAGCATCAAAATACTGGCATAGACTAGATAAAGTACACAATGCACTTCTGCCAGCCTTTGCCACATTTCTACTTCTTTCTTATTCGAGAGTAAATAGTATTTCGACAACGCTTATGTCTACCACTCCCCTCATTGATGAAAATGGGTCTGATGTTTATCCATCACGACTTTCCCATGCTGCTCAGTATTCTACTCAAGATAAGCATTACTATAAATATTTCGTTCCTGGAGCTTTCATTTTCTCAACTTTTATAGTTGTCATACCACTTCTGCTGTTAGATTTTCCTCTTCGTTTCATTGAAACTATCATAAGCAGGTCGCCCAGGCTAGCCAAATTCTACCCGTCCGTCAAAATATATATTTTAGTCGATACTTTTCAAGGTTGCTATCGCAAGAATGCACGATTTTTTGCAGGCTTATATTTCTTGCTGAGACTGGCAGTAAATGTAGCTCATGTGTATTTCGACACATGGCTAGGACAATATATATTTCAGCAAATCTTGATGACCGCATTCATCGTTTTGATTGCTCTTGTGAAGCCTTACAAGAGGAAATTTATAAATTATATAGATATTTTGATCTTCACTGACCTGGCTCTAATTAACGCTTTTAGCTTATACTTTTACACACATTTCAACACTGAAACAGCAGTCAATGCTTTGAGCAATGGCCTGTTTTTAGTATTCATTATCCAGTATATTTTAGTGTTTTTACCACTACTTGGAATGCTTGCGTATATCCTTTGGAGTTTGAAATGGTCCAGATATATATTTTTAAAATGTTTGCTTGGAATAGCAAAGTTGTGTTTCCAACCATCATCGCAAAAGTATCAAGTATTATATGAAAATCTCATGGAAAAGAATGCAAAAGAAAATAACAGAACATGAGCATCCGATTTGACAGTTATTATAATCACTATATTAATTGATTTGTTCTACTCATTTGTGTGCAATATTTTTAACAAGTATTGAATTATATTTCTGTATGTAGTTGTAATGCTTCTTAGCAATGCATGTGTTTTATTAAGTAAAACTCTATATAGCTAATAGTTTTTGCTCTCAGTCTTGGCCGCACGACTTGATCATTTGCTCTGCAATTAGAATTATAAGCATACTTTGCATTTGTTTTTGTCATTTTTTTATTATAGAGGGAAGGATTGTAAAATTTGTATTAGCTACATGCTATTAAATTTAGAGTACATTGATAGGTAAGTTTAAAAGTGTGTTGGGCTTCATTTAGAATATACAACGTATATTAATTTGATTATAATCATTGCACAGTTCTCAAAAATAAACATTATAACTATTGATGTGCTTCAACACAAAGGGTGACCAAGCCATTGTGCACAAGTAATTTTTTTTTAATCTGATAAACTAAACCTGATAAAAATTGATTCTTGCCATTCAAGATCTGTGTAAAAACAAACAACTACATTTATGTTCACAACTTCTTTCTCAGCCTTCCTTTACTCATTAGATGTATTCTCTCTCTTTCACAGGCTTTTTAGACAATACAGAATTAAAATTATTTGGGTGCCACCGGGAATCGAAAAAACCCAGTGGCAACCAAATATTCTTAATTCTGTATTTAAAAAGCCTGTGAAAGAGAGAGAATACATCAAAAGAAGGCTGAAAAAAAAATTGTGAAGTGATAAATATGATGAGAACAAAAATTCAATGAATAATAAGAATCTTTGAAAAAAGAGAAATTTCGTTGGTCTGTTGCGAGTGAGACTGTAGCATAGCAGTCAGTACCCCTTAAGTTTAGGTAAATAACATAAATGTATTCTCTCTTTCACAGGATTTTTAAACAATACAGAATTTAAAAAATGTTTGGTCGCCACCGAGAATTGAACCCAGGACCACTTGTATAGCGCACAAGCGCTCTGCCACTGAGCTACGACAACTACCCACCGAACAAACATTCCAATTCCGTATTTATACTGTTAATGTTTGTGGGAGTGCAGACCCAGTCCCTCCCACATGAAGGAAGAGAGAGAAGGATGAAGAAGAAAGAAGAAGACTAAAGAGAAGAGAATAGAACATTATTTGTGTGTGGTGTGATGTGTTAACATTTGTGTGTAGTAATCAGCCCTTGGGCAGGAACAGCCCTTGTGCATGTACTCTGCAGGATATTTATTTGTGCTCATGCGTACAGTGTGTGTGTTGGCTGTGTTGTTCTGATTGGTTGTTGGCGAGAGGAATATGTATATCAGGCCTCTTGCCACGTGTTGTAGTTCAGTTCAGTACTTGTGATCTAAGAATTATAACCTAAGACATTATTGTCGCTGAACTCTGGTGGCAGCGGACTATAAGCTGTCCACCAAGAGTCTGTTGTGCGAAGGCCTCGAACGTAAGAGCGAGGCCCCCACAGAAAATTGGTGGCAGTGGTGGGATCCGAAGTGGAAGAACTTCCCCGACGGAACTACGAACCGTGGTAGGCTCTGGCGTTAAGACCTTAGCGTTGGAACTACTGCAAACATCCGGTGGGACACGAGAAGGAAGAACTTCCTATCGAGCCACTAGGCGTGTGTAATTCGGACGAAGGAATTCAAACGAAACACAACCTTCCAGTGAAGAACTTCGAAGGGAGACTGGAACCAGACACTTCTTGGGAGACGTCTCGAGGAGAACAAGCCAAGCAAGAGGACTGCGGAACTCGAGCTAAAACCAATCCACGTATAAGGAGCTTCCAGCTGAGGCGGAGGAGCTCATTCAGTGTTGGAGCTGAGGCGGAAGACACAGGAATCCAGGACCACAGACAGTATTGCTGAACCTGAGGGACTGGCATCCATTCCATTGGTGTTGTGTTGTGTTGCGAACGATTTATTGTGATTACCTTTTGTAAACCTCTCTGCGTGCATCTATTTCTAATTGGGTCTTTTGCCCAGTGTGATCATTGTGTTTTCTTTTTGTACAGGTCTGTTCAGAGGGCGAGTACACTCTCCCTCCCATGACGGATCAGGTGGCTGGTGGGAAGAAGCGGACGGTTCGGCGTGCGCCAACGGCGGACAGCGAGGATACTTACCGGCCGTCACATCTTCCTCCAAAGGGTGTTTCACGGTCGCCGTACCCAAGTAGATCTCGGGACGGGGTGCATTACCCTGACGAGGGGGGTTCGGAGGTGAGCCATTTGTTGGTAGAGGAAGTAAAGGAGGGGAGTAGAGAAGAGGAAGGTCAAGGAAGAGAGGAATTAGTACAGAAGACAGGATCAAATTCAGAGGAGAACATGGCGATGGGAAGAGAGTCTGAGGTTGACAAATTGCTGAGGTACATGGCGGATAAGGAAGAGCGTGAGGCAGCCAGCAGGGCTGAGGCAGATAAAGCTAGGCGGCTGGAGATGTTAGAGCTGTTGAGTAAGTTGAGGGAGAACGATGAGGATAGAAGTAGAGCTGAAGAGGCTAGAAAGCGAGAGAGAGAGGAGGATAACAGGGAGAGGAGAGAATTGCAGGCAGAGAAGCTAAAGGTGTTGGGAGTGTATAATGATGGAAATGAGTTGTTGGGGTATCTCAACAAATTCGAAAGAATAATGTCTGAGTGTGGAATCGGTAGGGGTAGGTGGGCAGAGAGGCTGTTTCCTCGCCTGCCAGAACGTTTATGTAATAGAATATCAGGGTTGAGAGATGATGGGGCTGACTATGATGAGGTTAAGAGGGTCCTCTTGAAGACTGTGGGAGAGACGAGTCTCACCTACGGTCATCAGCTCTTTGAGTTGACAGGAGAGGCCCTTAAAACCAAATCGGTGTCTGAAGTAGTGGAAGTGATAGAGAAGGTATGTAGGGGTGTCCTACAGGGGTGCAGTACGCTGGAGGAATGTGTTGGGGCGTTAGCCGCAGCACTCACCAGACGAGTTATACCACCTGGGGGCAAAGCGTTCTTGGAGGGTAAGAAACTCAGTAAGCTAGAAGACATAAGAGATGCATGGGAGACGTGGATGTCTGGGAGGATGAAAGGGAATTTTTACAAGGTGTTGGGAAGCAGTATTGATAGTGGGAGCAAGAGCTTTAGAGATAGTGGAGTCAGGAGTCAGGGAAGTGTGTCGAGCGATAGAGGCAGCTTTATGCCGAATTGTTTTAATTGTGGCGAAAGGGGCCACAGGGCCTTTGAATGCAGGAAGGGCAAATCGGGTGGGTCGAGTGTCAATAGTAGGGCTACAGGTGGGGTTGTGACTTGCTTTACATGCAACAAGCAGGGCCACCGCAGCCCTGACTGCCCGAGTAAGAGAGTGGGAAGTGCGGTTAAGAAGGAGAGTAATGGGGGTAGAGTGTTGAAGATTATAGTAGGGGCAAAGAGGGGTAATATGGCTAAGGGCGCTGTGAATGGCAAGGAGTGTAGTGTGTTGATAGACTCAGGTGCAGAGATAGGAGTTATTCCTAGGTCTCTAGTGACCAAGGATAGCTTGGAGTGTGGCCGGGTACATATAGCTGATGTACATGGCAACACAAAGACCCATGATAGCACAGTGGTGAATTACAAAATTGGAGGGTTGGAGTTTGCTAGGTTGGCCGTGATAGACGATAGAATAGGGGACGATGTCGTGAGCATCGTGCCCTTTGACGTAACCAACCAAACTGAGAGCGAAGCCTTTAGGGGTGCTATTGAAGAACATAAGGGTAGTGTGATGAGGAGGTCTGAGAGTATGGCCGTGAATGTGTTGACCAGGAGTCAAGCTCGGGAGGAAGAGCAACTAGACGCCTGTGAGGATGATGCATTAGTTTCTGAGTGGAGTGTGATTGAGCCAGTTGAGGACGTGCAAGGATCGGGTAGCCGGAAATCCGAGGTAGGCGAGACTGAGGTTGAAGCTGACCCTTCCTTGGCGACCGAGAGCACGAAGGGAAAGGAAGACGAAGGTGTGCCAGTGGAACTAGATAGAGTAGACGTAAGTGAGGAGAAGATTGAGAGAGAAGTGAGAGGGTTAGCTAGTGAAGTAGGTCCAGTGAGAGAAGGCAAGGATGGGGAAGAGTTTAGGAAGGAGTTAAGGGAGGATGAGAGTTTGCGAGAATGGAGGGAGTTAGGCGAAAAGAAGGAGAGGGGATTCGTGTGGAAGAAGGGTGTCTTGGTTAAGGGTCAGTACGTAGCTTGGGATGAATTCAGGGACGTACTAGTGGTACCAAAGGGCTTTAGGAAGAGGATCTTGGTGTTAGTGCATGATAAGGGGGGTCATTTAGGTAGTGAGAAAGTGGCAAGGATGATAGCCAGATATTTTGTGTGGCCAGGTATGAGTAAGGATGTATGTGAACATTGTGGGACGTGTGGGCTATGCCAGGTGCGTAGCAAGCACAAACCCAGGAAGGCTCCAGTGGTGGAGAGGCCTGTGTTAACGGAGCCTTTCGAGTCCGTAGCGGTAGACTTGGTGGGACCCCTGCCCAAAGGGAAGGGTGGGTGTAGGTTCCTCTTAACATACGTTTGCCTAGCTACAAGATGGCCTGAAGCGGTGCCTCTTAGGAGCATCACCGCTAAGGCCGTAGCAGAAGGTCTGTGGGCTATCTTCTCCAGGACCTCTATCCCGGAGAGGATGCTATCGGATCAAGGGAGCCAGTTCTGTGGGAGGGTAGTGAGAGAGTTATGTAGTTTAGTGGGTATAGAGAAGATGAGGACTTCGCCGTATCACCCTGAAACGAACGGGGCGGTCGAGCGAATGCATGGTACGTTTAAAGGGATATTAGGAAAGTGTGTGAGCGAGGGTGTAGACTGGGTAGGACAGGTGAACTTTGTGCTGTATGTGTTGAGGCAAATGCCCCATGCAGATAGCGGGTTCAGCCCATTCGATTTAGTATTCGGATATAGGGTTAGAACGCCCTTGGATGCGCTGTATCACGGGTTGTACGAAGTAGATAGTCAGAAGCTAAATGTGTGTGAGTGGGTGAGGTGTATGGCTGAGAGGTTAGAGAGAATGAGGGAGTGTGCTGCTGTAAAGATGGTGAAGAGCAAGCAAAGTAGGTTGAATTATGCGAATAGAGGGTGTAAGTTAAGAGAGTTTAAGGTAGGACAGTTAGTATTGTATAGGGTGCCAGGCATGCAAAGCAAGCTGGCTGACTCGTGGGAAGGTCCGTATAAAGTGAGAGAGAGAATGGGAGAGGTAAATTACAGAATTGGGAAGGTAGATACTGAGAAGCATGCTAAGGTAGTGCACGTTAACTGTTTAAAGGAATACAAAGAGAGGTTGGAAGTGAATAGGATAGATGTAGTGTTAGAAGAGGGAACGAGTGAGAGAAATGTACTGAGTGGTGAATGTGAAGGTTATGTGGAGTCTGAATTGGAAGAGTTGTTGAGCAGGTATGAGTGTTTGTTTGTGGGGAAGCCGGGTTGCACTGGTCTGGTGCAACTGAAGATCGATACGGGTAGTTCTCCACCGATTAGGCAGACGCCTTACTCGGTGCCGCTAGGTGTAAGAGAGGACGTTAAGAGAGAGTTGGAACTGCTGGAGAGGAGTGACATAATCGAAAGGAGTTGTAGTCCTTGGGCTTCTCCCCTGGTGCCAGTCAAGAAAAAGGATGGTGGCATCAGGCTGTGTGTAGACTTCAGAAGAGTAAATACCGTCACTGTCCGGGAACCTTATTATATACCCGGCTTTGACGAAATGGTCGAGAGAGTGGGTGTTGGTCGGGTGCTATCCAAACTAGACTTGGAGAAAGGGTTCCACCAAGTTGTGGTAGATGTGGAGGACAGGATGAAGACAGCGTTCGTCTGTCCGTTTGGTAAATTTCAATTCAAGAGGATGCCATTCGGACTGACAAACGCACCGTCTGTCTTCCAGCGTCTAATGGATATGGTATTGAAGGATTGCTGGGAGTACGCTCGAGTCTATATTGATGACGTGTTGGTGGTGTCGGAGAGTTGGAGGGTACATTTGAGGCAGTTGGAGGAGGTTTTCGAGGCGTTGAAGGTGGCAGGGTTGACGGTTAAGAGAAAAAAATGTGTATTTGGGAAGAGGAAATTGGAGTTTCTGGGCCACCTTGTTGGGGATGGTGTAGTCTCTGTTCCTGTGGCTAGGGTGCGAGCGATCTTGGAGCACCCAAAACTGAGGAGTCGGAAGCAATTAAGAGGCTTCCTGGGGCTGGTGGGTTTCTATCGTCGGTTCGTCTGCGGCATTCACCGTTGGACTGCCGTTTTGACGCCCCATACGTCTGGTCCAGGGAGTGGGAGGGTTATGTGGACGAACCTGATGGACGAGGCTTTCCGTGAGTTATGTGTTTGTTTGTCTGATTCTGTTGTGTTGTGTGTTCCTCAGAAGGAGGATTGTTTTATGTTGGAATGTGATGCCTGTGGATCGGGTGTCGGTGCGGTGCTGTCTGTGCAGAGGGATGAGGAATGGAGACCTGTGGCTTTCTTCTCCCAACAGTTGAAGGGGGCTCAGCAACGTTACAGCGCTCAGGAGCTTGAGTGCTTGGCAGTAGTGGAGGCAGTGCGCCACTTCGCTTACTTCCTCTACGGGAAGAGATTTACGATTCTGACTGACCACCGTAGTTTGGAGTCGCTAGCGGCCGGCAAACAATGTAACAGGAGGGTTCACGGGTGGGCTCTAAAGCTGGCAGAATTTGATTTTATCATCAAGTATAGAAGTGGAAAGGATAATGTAGTGGCGGACACCCTGAGCCGGTGCTATGAGGATGAAGAGGGGAAGGAGAGATTTCAAGAGGAGGGGGGAGATGTGGGAGTGCAGACCCAGTCCCTCCCACATGAAGGAAAAGAGAGAAGGATGAAGAAGAAAGAAGAAGACTAAAGAGAAGAGAATAGAACATTATTTGTGTGTGGTGTGATGTGTTAACATTTGTGTGTAGTAATCAGCCCTTGGGCAGGAACAGCCCTTGTGCATGTACTCTGCAGGATATTTATTTGTGCTCATGCGTACAGTGTGTGTGTTGGCTGTGTTGTTCTGATTGGTTGTTGGCGAGAGGAATATGTATATCAGGCCTCTTGCCACGTGTTGTAGTTCAGTTCAGTACTTGTGATCTAAGAATTATAACCTAAGACATTATTGTCGCTGAACTCTGGTGGCAGCGGACTATAAGCTGTCCACCAAGAGTCTGTTGTGCGAAGGCCTCGAACGTAAGAGCGAGGCCCCCACAATGTTCTAGCTCATATTCATCTAGGTATATAATTCAGTCCATTTATTTATAAAAATAGCTGCAGTATGTACTATGACAATTAATTGTAGCCAATAAAATATGGAATTACTTTCTTACCTCAAATTTTCCAAATAGCTAGCTAATGGTAGCTTAAAATAAGCCATTCTAATTATGCAGGAGAAACTGGGGGGGAGAAGGGGGGTGGGGGGCTAAATGCTGTTAAACAGGCATGCTAATTGCTTTAAGTGTTTTTCTTTAGTTAAGCAATAGCAGTAACATGCCACATTTTTGACACACACAACATACCACACACACACACACACACACACACACACACGCACACTCACTTGTGCACTGGATATGCCATCAACCCCTAATTCTAATATAGTCGGACCTTCTGAAAAACGGAAAACCACGATACAGCAGACAAACACAGAACTACGGATGGATTTCCTATTGAAAATTGCATATTAGGAAAAGAAAGTTCCAGTGGAAGCTAATCCTGTAATAAGGAGATAGTGAGTGAACGATATAACATAGCTACAATTGCAAATGACTTTTTAAAAGCTGGCCTACTATTAGCGAGTGATAGCACGGGTAACCTGAGCTATTAGGGATCAATAGCACTTGTAAAGCAATTGAAATAGCACTCGGCTTCACCTCGTACTCACATTACTCGTGCTATTAATCCCGAATAGCACGGTTACCCGTGCTATTACTCATACTAATTATGTCAATTTTTTTTATTAAGTACATTTACACAATTCAAACCCCACCCTATACTGTAGTGAGGCAAATGTGACCTCTTGATTGGACACTTTAAAATTGCTTTCTACACCCATGTATTGTTACATAATATACTTTAGCTTGTTCATGCAAAAAAGTAAATAGTAGTTGACCATAATATATACAGAATTACACGCTTACCTCGATAACTTCTGTAGTATCCAATTTAAGCCATTCTGACTACCTCAATTACCAGTAACTGGTAAACAAGCTTGCAGCTCTACCAAAAAACATAGCCAGAGATATTTTTGTAATTTTAGCTAACAAATGAAACTACATACTTACCTTAGATTCTCCCAAGTAATGGTGGCTTCCTTCATTTAGCAACTCTGACTACCAGTGACTCTCGACAACCAACGAGCGGCATTTAGCAGCCCCCCAAAAAGACGAGGTTGTTTTCAAATTACGTTTGGTAAAGGGTTTCAATGCCATAGTAACCGTTCGCAGTAACTTTTTGGGACTTGAAAAGCAAACTTTTCGTATCTCACAATTTGGAGCCCAAGTTTCAAGTAAGACTTGCTTAAAGCTGAGAAAAAAGTGGGGGTCAAGCCTAAAAAGCCTTGTTTTTAGGGGGGAAATGGCACCCGTGCGCGCTTTTAAAGGGCATACATACCGTCCATACATACATATATACACTAGTGGTGTGCTTGAGCACAAATGGCGAGCGAGCCTGCTAGTTATGTGACAGTATTGTTACTATGTTTTAGCTAAGTTTATGCAAAAACTATAATAGCAGTTATGACCTTTTATTTCAGCAAACCAATACATACTTAATAACTCTCTTACCTGATTAATGGTAACTCCTGTAATATCAAACATCAGCCATTCTGATAACCTCAATTACCAGTAACTCTTGAACAAGCTCTCAGCTACGATAAAAACAACAACAACAAGCCAGTGTTATTATTTGTAATTTTAGAAAACAAATATGAAGTTACTACTTACCTCAATTTCCTGAGTATTGGTAATTTCTGTAGTATCCAATTTAAGTTACTTTGACTATTAGAATTACCGTGAATTCTTGACAACAAGCTCTCAGCTAACAATAACAAAAGACAATCAATTTTAGTACACAATTAATACAAAATTACTTTCTTACCTCATTTTCTTGAGCAGTGGTAGCCATTCTGACTATTTGAATTTACCTGACAACAAGCTCTTAGCTACATAAAAGAAAGGCCAGAGTTATTTTTTGTATATTTAGCTAACAAATATGGAGTTACGTACTTACCTCAGCTTCCCTCGAGTAATAGTAACCTACTTAGCATTAATATTACGGCATTCGGACTACCAATGGCTCTTGACAACCAACAATCGGCACTTCATATCCCCCTAAAACAGCGAAGTTTTGAAATTAAGTTTGGAAAAGGGTCTTCAATGCCATAGTAACCGGTCGCAGCAACTTTTTGTGTCCTGAAAAACAAGCGTTTTCGCTGGAATTATCTCACACTTCGGAGCTTAAGTTTAAAGTAAGGCTTGCTTAATGCTGTTGTTTCTAAATAAACTGGGGTCAAGCCTAAAAAGCCGTGTTTTTAGGAGAAAAAAGTTCCCCACGCGCGTGTTTAAAGGTCATACGTACCATCCATACATGTACATATTATATACATACTAGTGGTGTGCTTGAGCACAAATGGCAAGCGAGCCTGCTATAGTTAGGTAACATTACTAGTGGTGTGCTTGAGCACAAATGGCGAGCGAGCCTGATAGTTAGGTAACATTATTGTTACTATGTTTTAGCTTAGTTCATGCAAACACCATAATAGCAGTTATGACCTTTTATTTCAGCAAACAAATAGAAAATCACTCTCCTACCTGATTTGTCAACTTTTGTAGTATCAAACATCTGCCATTCTGATAATCTCAATTACCAGTAACTCTTGAACAAGCTCTCAGCTAGGATAAAAACAACAACAACAAAGCCAGTGTTATTATTTGTAATTTTAGCCAACAAATATGAAAGTACTACTTACCTCAATTTCCTGAGTATTGATAACTTCTGTAGTATCAAATTGAAGTTACTTTGACTACCTGAATTACCGTGAATTCTTGACAACAAGCTCTCAGCTACAAAAACAAAAGATATTCAATTTTAGCACACAAATACAAAATTACTTTCTTACCTCATTTTCTTGAGCAGTGGTAACTTCCGTAGTACCAAATTTGAGCCATTCTGACTATTTGAATTTACCAGTCACTGTTGACAACAAGCTCTTAGCTACAGAAAAGAAAGGCCAGAGTTATTTAGCTAACAAATATGGAATTACGTACTTACCTCAGCTTCCCTAGAGTAATAGTAGCCTCCTTAGTTTTAATATTACGGCATTCTGACTACCAATGGCTCTTGACAACCAACAATCGGCATTTCACATCCCCCCTATAACGGCAAAGTTTTGAAATTAAGTTTGGAAAAGGGTCTTCAATGCCATAGTAACCGGTCGAAGCAACTATTTGTGTCCTGAATAACAAGCGTTTTCGCCGGAATTTTCTCACACTTCGGAGTAAGTTTAAAGTAAGGCTTGCTTAATGCTGTAGTTAGGGTCAAGCCGTGTTTTTTAGAAAAAAGTACCCTGCGCGCGTTTAAAGGGCATACGTACCATCCATCCATACATACATAATACATACTAGTGGTGTGCTTGAGCACAAATGGCGAGCGAGCCTTAACATAAAACTAAGTATTGTTACTATGTTTTAGCTCAGTTCATGCAAACACTATAATAGCAGTTATGACCTTTTATTTCAGCAAACAAATACAAAACCACTCTCTTACCTGATTACAGTGGAACCTCTCTACAAAGGGACTCTGAAGAACAACTTGACTCTTAACAACAGCCAGCATAAATGGAACACAGTGATCTACTACAATAAAAAATAAACTCTGAAAGCAGCCAAACTCTCTACAAGGATCAAAAGACTTGACCCCAAGCATGGCCTTTGTAGAGAGGTTCCACTGTAATGGTAACGTTTGTAGTATCAAACATCAACCATTCTGATAATCTCAATTACCAGTAACTCTTGAACAAGCTCTCGGCTATGATAAAAAAATAAACCAATGTTATTATTAGTAATTTTAGCCAACAAATATGGAATTACTACTTACCTCAATTTCCTGAGTATTGATAACTTCTGTAGTATCAAATTGAAGTTACTTTTTACCGTGAATTCTTGACAACAAGCTCTCAGCTACAAATACAAAAGACAATCAATTTTAGCACACAAATACAAAATTACTTTCTTACCTCTTTTTCTTGAGCAGTGGTAACTTTTGTAGTACCAAATTTGAGCCAATCTGACTATTTGAATTTACCAGTCACTGTTGACAGCTCTTAGCTACAAAAAAGAAAGGCCAGCGTTAATTTTGCATATTTAGCTAACAAAATATGGAATTACGTACTTACCTCAGCTTCCCTCGAGAAGTAGTAGCTTCCTTAGCATTAATACTACGGCATTCTGACTACCAATATGGCTCTTGACAACCAACAATCTGCACTCCGTATCCCCCCATAAAACTAGTCTGGCTGACCAGACCCTTCAGCGGTTGTGGAGGGATTTGTTCTCAGCCTGCATCAGCAGCTTCTATTTTTTTTTGTATTTTCTAGAAGATATTGGATTAATGAATCCCGATACGATGTAGATTTATGTTATTCAATACATATTTCTTCCCATTATTACCTTATTTTTTACGCCCCATAAAAAAGAAGGAAAAGGGTCTGGCCCGCCAGACTACCATAAAACGGCGAAGTTTTGAAATTAACTGGAAATGGGTCTTCAATGCCATAGTAACCGGTCGAATCAAGCGGTGACTCCAATATCTACTAGATGCTACACTATTATATTAGACCAAGAGTTGGACAACATTGTGAAAGAAATAACATGGTGTGGCAAAAAAAAAGGTATATGCTAGGCTTCGTACTCAAGTAGTGCATGTGCAAAGGGACAGAGTCATAGATTTATTGCGAAGAGTTGATTATATTGGAATTCAAACAAGAATGAAAATAGTTTTGCAAAGGAGGCAGTACCATGTTACTTCACCTAATGTCCTTTGGCACTTGGATGGATATCATAAACTAATACGGTGGAAAGTAGGGATAAACGGATACATCATGCAATAATTGTGCAACTTCCCGTTTTATCTGCTTTTTTGATGGCTGTTGATAAGTATGGGCTTCCCTCCCGAGGGCCTGGACGAGGTAGCATAATTGCTGGTATAAAAGTACTCATACCAGCATGCTGAGCGGTTGTGGAGGGATTTGTTCTCAGCCTGGATTTGTTCTCAGCCTGCATCAGCTGCTTCTATTTTTTTCTAGAAGATATTGGATTAATGAATCCCGACAACGATGTAAATTTACATGTTATTCATTACATATTTCTTCCCATTATTCAGCATCAGTTAGATGTCTTTCAGGATGCCTGGGCCTGTCCTTCTCTGCTGAGAACAGAAAGAAACAGAATCCCTCATCAATTGTTGGTTCTTGGATTGCCAATGTTGTTTTAGTTAACTAAAACTAAAACCAAAACCCCTTAGTTTTGGGGTATTTTACTTTTGGTAAGAATAATTAAAACTAAGCTGTAGAGAACATGAAAAAAACTAGAACTAATTATTATACAAGACAGTAAATTCAATAATAACTAAAACTACCAGTAGAGTGGATGACAAAAACTAAACCTAAGCAATTTTATTGTAAACTATTCACCTTGAATTATGTCATTATTAAATGAAAATATTAATTCCCATCAAGTAATTATTCTCTAAACTACATAACAAATACCATACTTTATTAATAATACCTAAGTTTTCACAGAAATATGCCATTTTTGAAGTTCTTTGGGAAAACTACATGAACAACTTTCTTTAAGGAGTCTCATTATTGCAGAATTTGAGAGGCAACAAATTAACTAAAACTAAGACAATTGATAGTAGCTATAACTAACTAAATCTTCTACATGGTATTGAAGAAAAACTAAAAACTAACTAAATCTTCAGGGGGAGAATTTGGGGGGAAAACTAAAACTAAGCATTCAAGATATTTTTTTAGTATGAATAACTAAAACTAAGAAAGTCTGGAATTGCTAAACCAAAACAACACTGACTGGCACAACATTGCATCACATGCTCTCAGTTTGGTCTCACGCCGTAATGCCCGATCCTTCAATTGTGCACAAATTACCCGCGATGTACATTCTAATTGTGCCAGAATTGTTTCGACTCGTTGTTGTTGTTTTTTCAGAAAAGCTAGTCATTTTTAGGACCTAAGATAGTTAGCGATTGTTGGTAGCACCCCCTATAGTCTATTGTTACACCGTACTCACGTGAGAAGATGATGATTTCTTTATAGTTTTTGCACTATAGTTTTCTCAGCGGTTTACCGGAGGCTTGTACGTTAAGATGAAGATAGCGATAGCTAACTTCTACAGTTTCATTGCACGAGTTGCGTATCGACTTGCTTGCAAGCTTTGTATTTATCGACGTGCGTGAACATGCACATTAGCATATTCATATTAATACTGCTCCAAATAAATTATTCTTTTGGTCTTTGCAGCTAATAGCTAGCTAGCTAGTGTAAAGAGTTTGCACTTGCCCATAACCCGATTTTCAATTGCCTAAGCCCCTAATATTGCCGTCGCGTTTACGCGTTGCGGGGCAACTTCTAGCAGAACCTTTTTCGAAGCTGAAAGAAAATCCTGAAGGTTGGGTTGTCTTCCAGTAACCATTAATAATGGCACATATGCCAATGGTGAGGATCCGGCATGGTGTTAAATATAACAAGTTAATAGCTATGACTCCCGCTGAACTACAAATTGCACCAATGGATATTTTACCAGGAATAGACAGGGGCATAAAAAGAAAATATATTCAACATTACGGCAAAGCAACTGGGAAGGTCAGCAACATACTCAACCGTTTCGTACAATTGAATAAGCACAAAAGTTACATGTATTGGTGGATTTACTGGTGGAGCCAGGCTGACAACGAACGTATCCATCACATTATAGACGGAATTGATGCCGTTGCACATCATTTTAACTGAAATTTTTAATTATTTACTCTTGAATATAATATTTACGGATTTTCTTAAGATATAGCTCACTGTAATACATTGATAATTGAACATTCATCAAGCTTTATACTTCATACAAAGAGAAGTTGGAATTTCGTTAATTAAAGAGGTCAAAAGAAAGCAAAATAAGACTGCAGCCAGTAGTCATGCTCAGTAGAGTTTATTTATCTTACACAGGATTCTAGAATCACCAATCTCAAATTTGAAATAGAGAAAATTTAGCTTATGAATACATTAGCCATATCTAGTGTGTGCTTGTGTGTGTCCATAGCTGCAAACATCGATAGCTGCAAACATCGATAGCCACAAAACATCGTAAATTGTGATCTATTCTCCTAGCACTATTTCAGTTCTATATCTTCTTCCTGACAATACCGCATCTATCCATGATAGTCAGGGCCCTAGGAAGCAAATTTGAATGTAGACATTGAAACCAGCTCACTTTAGTTAATTGAAAACAGTTGAAATTGACATGTAACAATTCTTGAATTGAAAATAAATTAGCCTGCTTGTGATATATTTCGCCATATCACACTCTGACTCACGTAATTAGTACTATATAATTATATATATATAATATATATATGCATCAAACTTACCTATTTTATACTGTCCACCCCTAATAATATTTTGCTCCTTTCACTTGTTCCCTTCACTCACTCAATTGGGAATAGTATATAAACTAGTGGTGTGCTTGAGCACAAATGGCGAGCGAGCCTTAAACTACACTATTGTTAAATGATTGATTTTAACAACTAACACTCAAGCTACTAAAATAAAGTTGAGTTTTTAAATTAAGTTAATGCGGTAAAGGGGTTTCACGTATGAGCACAAATGGCGAGCGAGCCTAAAGACTATACTATTTTTATATGATTTTGACTTCTAACACTGAAGCTACTGAAAATAAGGTCCAATTTTCACATACACGGTAAAGGGATTTCAGTGCCATAGTAACAACTCTCTGCAACTGCTTGGAAGGAAAAAAACAACAACAAAACAATACACTTTATTTAAAAGTTTACTTTGTGATATTCATTAGCTAAGTAGTGGTTATAAGACACAATGCTTTGACACAACTGGACATGCACCTACACAGACTTACCTTCGCAGTAGTCTAGTGGACAATGTATTTTCAAGTAAATACTGTTCCGCACGGCTTATTGGCGAGCGAGCGTAGCGAGCGAGACACTTACAGGGGTAACACAATCGAAAATCGGGGATGTCAGTTTGTTTATTTGTATATATGTATGGACGTACGTAAGGCATTTTTGTACTTTGACCCTCGCGTTTTGTGTTAGTTCGGTTGTCGACCCCGTCCCAAATTGCACTAAACAGAATCCTCTGGTTTAGCGATCAGTACCCGTATCACCCTAGAAATTGAATTGTTTACCGTTTTGAATTCTTTTGCCGGTACAGTTAAAACTTGACAACTTAAGGGACTTCCATTTCTATTCGAGTTAGTGGCGGTGGTAAGTCAATGCGCTCTTTGTCATGGTTATAAGCCGTGCGCACAGTATTTACCTGAAAATACATTGTCCACTAGACTACTGCGAAGGTAAGTCTGTGTAGGTGCATGTCCAGCTGTGTCAAAGCATTGTGTGTTACAACCACTACTTAGCTAATGAATATCACAAAGAAAACTTTTAAATAACGTGTATTGTTTTGTTATTGTTGTTTTTTCCTTCAATTCAAGCAGTTGCAGAGAGTTGT
>WLWD01002805.1_pt1 | contig 47262 bp, 25 predicted proteins | sample 6712731 | NCBI WGS metagenome assembly WLWD01 (sample SAMN12718690, study PRJNA576275) | sponge metagenome | isolation source: marine sponge | host: Mycale hentscheli | place: New Zealand: South Island, Marlborough, Capsize Point | collected 2014-11-01 | reverse complement strand
GTGGTGGTACCAGGCTGGGATATTGTGGTGGTACCAGGCTTGGATATTGTGGTGGTACCAGGCTGGGATATTGTAGTGGTACCAGGCTGGGATATTGTAGTGGTACCAGGCTGGGATATTGTGGTGGTACCAGGCTGGGATATTGTGGTGGTACCAGGCTGGGATATTGTGGTGGTACCGGGCTGGGATATTGTGGTGGTACCAGGCTAGGATATTGTGGTGGTACCAGGCTGGGATATTATGGTGGTACCAGGATGGGATATTATGGTGGTACCAGGATGGGATATTGTGGTGGTACCATGCTGGGATATTGCAGTAATACCCGGCTGGGATATTATGGTGGTACCAGGATGGGATATTATGGTGGTACCAGGATGGGATATTGTGGTGGTACCAGGCTGGGATGTTGTAGTTGTACCAGGCTGGGATATTGTAGTGGTACCAGGCTGGGATAGGTGGCCCTAGTTTGGCGAGCGAGCGTAGCGAGCGAGACACTTACAGGGGTAACACAATCGAAAATCGAGGATGTTAGTTTATTTATTTATTTATTTGTATATATGTATGGACGTACGTAAGGCATTTTTGTACTTTGACCCTCGCGTTTTTGTGTTAGTTCTGTTGCCGACCCCGTCCCAAATTGCACTAAACAGAATCCTCTGGTTTATCGATCAGTACCCGTATCACCCTAGAAATTGAATTGTTTACCTTTTTGAATTCTTTTGCAGGTGCGGTTAAAACTTGAAAATTTAAGGGACTTCCATTTCTATTCGAGTTAGTGGCGATGGTAAGTCAATGCGCTCTTTGTCATGGTTATAAGCCGTGCGCAACAGTATTTACTTGAAAATACGTTGTCCACTAGACTACCGCGAAGGTAAGTCTGTGTAGGTGCATGTCCAGTTGTGTCAAAGCATTGTGTGTTACAACCACTACTTAGCTAAAGAATATCACAAAGAAAACTTTTAAATAACGTGTATTGTTTTGTTGTTGTTTTTTTCCTTCAATTCAAGCAGTTGCAGAGTGTTAGTTGTTACTATGGCACTGAAATCCCTTTACCCTGTATGCTAAATACACAAACTGGACCTTATTTTCAGTAGCTTTAGTGTTAGAAGTCAAAATCATTCATATAAAAATATTATAGTCTTTAGGCTCGCTCGCCATTTGTGCTCAAGCACATCACTAGTAATAAGTGGTTTATTCTACCCTAGATATCTTCACTGCTGTAGTTAGTACTAAGCCTGGTAACTCAGGGTGTAAAGGTGGCTGTACGGGTTACCCACATCCCTAGCTGATATTTTAGCAGCTGTTCTAACCTGGGTGGGCAGGCTAGTGCTACACCAGAGCAAGGTTGCTGTAAAATCACCAAAACTGGTAATGGTTGCTATAACTATACTAGGGTAGTAAGTGAGCACAGCTTGAAATTACTGCATGAAATGTATTGAGTTATTTCATGGTGGTGTACCTACAAATAACATATGTAGGTTGGAATATATTATAATCTGTATAATAATTGGGTGTCAGTAACAACCACTAGCCAAGGACGACCTTGAACAACAGTGTTTATTCATGAATAATTCATGAGCGTGTACGGTTTGGTAAGCATTGTCATCTCATGGTAGGAAAAGTGTCATCACATTCAGTAGAAAGTGCTGGTGAATTCTAAAAGCATGTGCAATAGACAATGAAATACTGTCTGTGTATGTTTCAAAAAGGAAGGCGAAAAGTACGAAAAAGAAGGTAAATCAGTATGGACAACTGACAACACGCAACCCTGCAGGTACATATATTCATGAATAATTCGTGAGCTGAATCAGATAGGAAGCATTATCAATACAGGTCGGTAAAGTGTCATCAGTAATACCGACAACATGTTGGAGAGGGATGTGAATAAAGCTGAGCTAGGTGGATGAAAAGTTGTCTGTACCAATGATGATGATGATGTGTGTATACATATGAGTGAAGTAAAGTGAGTGAGCAGACTGAAGTCACTAAGCCAAGTGGTAGCTGAGGATAATAGCATGGAATGAAAATAACTGATGCTATTCCTAATTTGTAAAAGTGTACATCAAGTGCCACTGTGTGGTGGGGACTTGCAAGTTAGGAAATATTGCTTCAGTTTCTGTCAGTTAGGAAGCTTGTCTTTGTCACTCATCCAAATTGTTTCTCCATTACTCTTCAGTGTTAATTCAGCAGAGAGGGTGTGTCAGCTAGAAGTGGATTTTCTTAATTGAATGGCTTGAGGCAAATATCTACTATTTGTATTTTTTCTTTCTTTCTTTCTTTGTCTCTTTCTCTTTCCTTTATTTTATTAATTAATTACTTCATTTATTTATTTACTTATTTATTTTATTTATTTATTTCAGTGACAAGCTCTTCCCAGCTCTTGGATTTGGAGCTCAAATCAACGGACAAGTGTCTCACGAGTTTGCCCTCAATGGGAACCCGTCAAACCCGTATTGTGCTGGAATACAAGGCGTGGTCGCTGCCTATCACAATGCTATCAGATCTGTGGAACTCTGGGGACCCACGAACTTTGCCCCCATCATCAACCATGTGGCCACGTTTGCAGCAGAGGCCAAGAAGAACGTGGAAGTTCAGGTTAGGCCATCACACAACTAGTGTAATGTCTGTCTGAACCCTGATACATGTCTTATATATTCCCACAGCAATATTTCATTCTACTCATGCTCACTGACATATATTCCTGCAGCAATATTTCATTCTGCTCATGCTCACTGATGGCGCTATATCAGACATGGCGGACACTAAGAGTGCCATCATTGCTGCCTCTCGTCTCCCCATGTCTATCATCATAGTGGGTGTGGGAGGTGCTAACTTCTCCGCCATGGATGAGCTAGACTCAGATGATGCAATGTGAGATATAATGCGAGGAAGAAATCTACTCCATTTGTATAAATGAACTTTTACTCTTTATGTGCAGGTTGAGTAGCGGGTCAGAGCGTGCTGATAGAGACATCGTCCAGTTCGTACCTTACCGGAACTTTTCACATGTAAATGAATTGTAGTGATACAGTAGGATGGTCTAGTTAGTGATACAGTAGGATGGTCTAGTTAGTGATACAGTAGGATGGTCTAGTGATACAGTAGGATGGTCTAGTTAGTGATACAGTAGGATGGTCTAGTTAGTGATACAGTAAGATGGTATACAGTAGGATGGTCTAGTTAGTGATACAGTAGGATGGTCTAGTTAGTGATACAGTAAGATGGTCTAGTTAGTGATACAGTAGGATGGTCTAGTTAGTGATACAGTAGGATGGTCTAGTTAGTGATACAGTAGGATTGGCTAGTGAGTGATACAGTAGGATTGTCTAGTTAGTGATACAGTAGGATGGTCTAGTTAGTGATACAGTAGGATTGGCTAGTGAGTGATACAGTAAGATTGTCTAGTTAGTGATACAGTAGGATGGTCTAGTTAGTGATACAGTAGGATGGTCTAGTTAGTGATACAGTAGGATGGTCTAGTTAGTGATACAGTAGGATGGTCTAGTTAGTGATACAGTCGGATGGTCTAGTGATACAGTAGGATGGTCTAGTTAGTGATACAGTAGGATGGTCTAGTGATACAGTAGGATGGTCTAGTTAGTAATACAGTAGGATGGTCTAGTTAGTAATACAGTAGGATGGTTTAGTTAGTGATACAGTAAGATGGTCTAGTTAGTGATACAGTAGGATGGTCTAGTTAGTGATACAGTAGGATGGTCTAGTTAGTGATACAGTAAGATTATCTAGTTAGTGATACAGTAGGATAGTCTAGTTAGTGATACAGTAGGATGGTCTAGTTAGTGATACAGTAGGATGGTCTAGGTAGTGATACAGTAGGATGGTCTAGTTAGTGATACAGTAGGATGGCCTAGTTAGTGATACAGTAGGATGGTCTAGTTAGTGATACAGTAGGATGGTCTAGTGATACAGTAGGATGGTCTAGTTAGTGATTCAGTAGGATGGTCTAGGTAGTGATACAGTAGGATGGTCTAGTTAGTGATACAGTAGGATGGTCTAGTTAGTGATACAGTAGGATGGTCTAGTTAGTGATACAGTAGTTTAGTGATACAGTAGGATGGTCTAGTTAGTGATACAGTAGGATGGTCTAGTTAGTGATACAGTATGGTCTAGTTAGTGATACAGTAGGATGGTCTAGTTAGTTATACAGTAGGATGGTCTAGTTAGTGATACAGTAGGATGGTCTATTTAGTGATACAGTAGGATGGTCTAGTTAGTGATACAGTAAGATTGTCTAGTTAGTGATACAGTAGGATGGTCTAGTTAGTGATACAGTAAGATTATCTAGTTAGTGATACAGTAGGATAGTCTAGTTAGTGATACAGTAAAATGGTCTAGTTAGTGATACAGTGGGATGGTCTAGTTAGTGATACAGTAGGATGGTCTAGTTAGTGATACAGTAGGATGGTCTATTTAGTGATACAGTAGGATTGGCTAGTGAGTGATACAGTAGGATTGTCTAGTTAGTGATACAGTAGGATGGTCTAGTTAGTGATACAGTAGGATTGGCTAGTGAGTGATACAGTAAGATTGTCTAGTTAGTGATACAGTAGGATGGTCTAGTTAGTGATACAGTAGGATGGTCTAGTTAGTGATACAGTAGGATGGTCTAGTTAGTGATACAGTAGGTAGGTCTAGTTAGTGATACAGTAGGATGGTCTAGTTAGTGATACAGTAGGATGGTCTAGTTAGTGATACAGTAGGATGGTCTAGTTAGTGATACAGTAGGATGGTCTAGTTAGTGATACAGTAGGATGGTCTAGTTAGTGATACAGTAGGATGGTCTAGTTAGTGATACAGTAGGATGGTCTAGTTAGTGATACAGTAGGATAGTCTAGTTAGTGATACAGTAGGATGGTCTAGTTAGTGATACAGTAGGATGGTCTAGTTAGTGATACAGTAGGATGGTCTAGTTAGTGATACAGTAGGATGGTCCAGTTAGTGATACAGTAGGATGGTCTAGTTAGTGATGCAGTAGGATGGTCAGTTAGTGATACAGTAGGATGGTCTAGTTAGTGATACAGTAGGATAGTCTAGTGATACAGTAGGATGGTCTAGTTAGTGATACAGTAGGATGGTCTAGTGATACAGTAGGATGGTCTAATTAGTGATACAGTAGGATGGTCTAGTGATACAGTAGGATGGTCTAGTTAGTGATACAGTAGGATGGTCTAGTTAGTGATACAGTAGGATGGTCTAGTTAGTGATACAGTAGGATGGTCTAGTTAGTGATACAGTATGGTCTAGTTAGTGATACAGTAGGATGGTCTAGTTAGTTATACAGTAGGATGGTCTAGTTAGTGATACAGTAGGATGGTCTATTTAGTGATACAGTAGGATGGTCTAGTTAGTGATACAGTAAGATTGTCTAGTTAGTGATACAGTAGGATGGTCTAGTTAGTGATACAGTAAGATTATCTAGTTAGTGATACAGTAGGATAGTCTAGTTAGTGATACAGTAGGATGGTCTAGTTAGTGATACAGTAGGATGGTCTAGTTAGTGATACAGTAGGATGGTTTAGTTAGTGATACAGTACAATGGTCTAGTTAGTGATACAGTGGGATGGTCTAGTTAGTGATACAGTAGGATGGTCTAGTTAGTGATACAGTAGGATGGTCTAGTTGGTGATACAGTAGGTCTAATTTGTGGTAGGATGGTCTCGTTAGTGATACAGTAGGATGGTCTAGTTAGTGATACAGTAGGATGTTCTAGTTAGTGATACATTAGGATGGTCTAGTTAGTGATACAGTAAGATAGTCTAGTTAGTTAGTGATGTGTTTTTGTTGTATTTATTTCCAGGCTACTCCTCAGACTCTAGCTAGTGCTGTGTTGGCTGAAGTTCCGAGTCAACTGACTGACTATATGAGAAAGAATAACATAGTTCCTCGTAGAATTTGACCTCTAATGTAGCTGTAGACTCTGTAGTTTTATCAAAAGATTTTAATGTCATTTTGTAAGTTTTTAAATAAAATTTTTTTTTTAAGATTAGAAGTGTTAATAGATATGTTGTTAGAACTTGAAAAAGATGAGGTGCTTGAGCAGTAAATAATTCAGAGGAATTGATCGCGATCTGGGGCTTTATCTAGCTGGAATGTTCCAGGTATTTTTTTCAGGAGATTCACCTGTTGTGGGATGAGGTGTGGATCTGCAGGTCAACAGAGAGTTATCAATTCTGAAGTTTAATGATAAATTGTCACTCACTGGCCGGCAAGGCTACTTTAAATGACCTTACAAACTTTCAGCCAATCCTTCTTGATCTTGCTAAACCAGACTGATGTTTATTCCCTCCCACTTAAAATTCTCTCATTTGTTTATTTGCCATCTTGAGGGGTTTTTTTTTTGACTAGCTTGTATATTGTCACCTTGTGTTACACTGATAGTCTAATTAACATCCTCCAAACAAAATAAGAAAAAGAAAAAAAAAGCAAGATAGAGCCATAATTGAGGTTTTAATGACTTTAATTTCCAATTTTATTTTTTTAATTCTTCCAATTTGACATAACTGTGATGCTAAATTACTGCATTAGTTATCTCTCTTTCCTGTGTTTAGCGATGTTGAAAGCAATTTCACTGGACCTATTATATATGCTATTTACTAGTAATCATGTACCAGAGAGGAACCTTTTTCCAAGAGTTTGTCAAGGAAGATTTTCAGTAAAGCAGGTGACAGTAGCCACAGAGAAAAACAAACAGATATGTACCAAGTGATAATCGCTAACCACCTTTAGTTGATGTGGCCAAGTGGTACTGACACTTGTGGTTTTTATCACTCATGAATATCATTATGTATCACCTTATAAGTTGTGCAATTGAGAAGTATAGTGTGTGATTGTTGTATTGAATACTAAAACTCTGAATGATCTATCACTTGCCTGTGTTCTCCACCATTTCACTAATGCTACAACAGAAACTTTGTGATTACACCACCTACAAATGCTACACTGAAGAAATGCTACTCCATAATGCCCTACTCTCTCTTTCTCTGGGCTATCCAGCTACAGGAATTGACTGGTTAAAGTTGCTTTTCTTCTAACTGGCTTTAGGGAAGTCTCACTGCTCTGTGCCTTTTGCCTTCTTATGTTGCTATAGCTTGTGGTCCACTGACATGTTCAGATCACCTGTTCAAGATAAGTCTACTAGCTATACATTTATCTGATTTGTCCACAAACTAAACTGTCATTGTAGCTTCTATGCCTATTATAATATTCAGGGTATAATTCTTCTCGCTCCCACGCAGGCGCAATAAGAAATAACTGTGAATTTTGAAGGCTGAAACTGTGCGAGTGTATTTTGGGTGTGGTCCAGTGAGGAACGAGAGAGACTGCCACACCGAGAGCGACTAGTCGGGCTACGCCCGTCTACGTACAGAGAGGGGACCCCACTGTTGAAGTTGGAGTAACAGTTTTTTTTTCAGGTTAGCAAGTTATGGCGGAAAGGCAGCCTCAAGCCGCTCTTACTGAGGTGAGTGCTTATCTACTTTCAGTGTGAAGCTTAGCTCTAGCAGATGTCTAGATCTGGTGTTTGTTTTTTAGGTGATTACCAGCTAGATCCAGTGTTGTTGTTTTCTAGCAGCTTACTAGATCCATTTTTCTAGCTAAATAGCTAGAGATCCAGTGTTTAAATTCTTAGCTGATTACTAGATCTGGTGTTTGACTTGTATCAGTGAAAGGAAATTCGACTAAACCACAAGTTGTTTTAGAGAGGGTATGGTTCCCAGGCCAACAATTAGTCTGACTAAAAGAGTTTGAGCAAGGATTGGCTTTTTTCTATTGAGTTTTGTGCATATTTTGCTCTCTCCCCCCTCCCACACACGCACGCACGCACGCACGCACATGTACACGCACACACCAAAGAGTGACAGAATAGTTTTGGCATTGACTCTAGTACAGTCTTTATAAGGGTAAGGTATGTTAGTGTTATTCCATGGTATGCATAAGTTAGTTATTGTTAGCCTCCATTTTACCTGGATTATGAACTAATAACAGACACTTCAATTAATGTATGTAGAAGTGTGTTTCTCCTTATGAGCATGCTCAGAAATGACTTTCCCTCTTCTTTTTTTTACTTCAAATTGCTGGTGCCTTATTTTGAGCATGCTCAGACATAACTTTCCCTCTCTCTTTTTTTTTTTTTTTTTTTTAAGTTCCTGTTGCTTGTTTTTGTTTTTGAGCATGCTCAGAAATGACTTTCCCTCTCTTTTTCTTTCAAGTTGCTGGTGCCTTTTTTGTTTTGGAGCATGCTCAGATTTGTTTCCCTCTCTTTTTTTGCAGTGTTAGTGTGTTTTTTTGTGAGAGGATACTCAGACATGAGTTTCCCTCTCTTTGTCTCTATAGTTGGTAGTTGTTTTACTCTCGCTATCATTGAGTCTAGTTTGTTCCAGAAATATAGTAAGTTGTGTGTTATACTCTTTTGTAATATTGTTATGTTATGGTTGTTTTTATTGTTGTGATTTTTATTGTTTGTTTATTGTTTGGTTTGTCTTTTCTTACTATGTGTAAAGCATTTGTATGTTTGTGCCATTTTATGAATACATTTGATTTATCTTTCATTGAATGTATGTTTGTGTGTGTGTTAGTATTTTATATGGCACAGTAGCCATCTTAAAAAGCTTCTAAAATGTGTCGCGTAGAACTGAAGTAAGCAGCCTTTTTTCAACATTTTGTTACTGTTTCTATTAATTTCAGTACTGCTAACATAAAATGCTAATAAAAATAGTCGAGCTTTTCTGTGTATTTAGTGCTAAAAGTTAGAAACTCTTCTAGTGCTATATCAGTAAGCTGAGACCTTGTACTGCCTATTAAACACATGGAGGTCGTCCAAAAAGATTTGTTGAAAAAAAAACTAACTAGCTTTTAATAAACGGGCAGGCTAAAGTTACAACAGACTCAACACTCTAACCAGGTCCTCATTTTGTAGGTCTTCTTCCAGTTTAATCTCTAGCTGTAAAAAATATCTAAACCAGCAATGGTGCTGAGTCCTAGAAAGTATTGGTAGCGTAGGACAGCCGTACCACAATTCTGCAAGATAAATGCAAAAGCAACATCTCTTGAATGTTTAAATACAATTTTGGAAAACAATTTCTATGTTTCTAGAAGTGAGGCATAAGATAAATAGGAAAGATTAAAAAAAAAAAAACAACTTTAAAACATAGTTTAACAGAAGTATAACCGTATTTGTGACCATCAACAGGAAAATCGGGCACAACGCGGCACCCTTTGAAAAAAATTTTTTTTTGCACTTACGGATTTGCCGGCGTCCAGATATTGAGCTCTCCAAGTTTTATCGCCGTAGCTTAAGTCGTTCCCGCTATAATAGACTTAACCTCCTTTCCCTTCCGTGGGCTTGAAACAATACATTTTTAAGAAATTGATCGATCTTTTCTCGATATTTACGCACGCTGCGTTGTGCCTGGTTTTCTCGTAGACGGTCACATTTTATGAATCGCCATACTGTTTGCACCTCCTTTTGTTATACCTGCTTCCACTGTCCGTTCTACTGGATGAAGTTCAAACCATTTTCTGGTGCCTTTTAATACAATATTTTCTTAATGTGTATTTGTGTGTTCGAATATGTGACTTGCTCTGACAAAACTGACATTGTGAAATGTTAAAAAAAAAAATCAGTTTTATGCGGTAATCCTGTAGTTCTATGAGTCAATAGCACTTACCATTCATTCTTCAGCTAGGAGCGTCTATGTGGGCTGTATAAACACTCAGAAAGCCACACGGTTAGCTTCAGAACAAAAATTAAAGTGAAGAGAAAATCGTGTTTAAATGGGTATTGTAAGATTTTCCCCTGCAAAGGGTGACCTCGTGTCCAGAGTTTTTGTACGGAGTTTTTCTTAGTGCTTATCCAAGAATTCTTGAAAAAAGTTGGTAAGCTTTTAGGCTTTAGTACTACTAGTCATACTGAGTAAGCTAGAGTTTGTGTTGTAAGCTATTTTTCCTGTTGCCATTTTTTACTTTAGCTTCCACGGGTATCGTCATAGAAACAGCGACTTGCTTTCTCCAATTCAGCTGGTGCTATTAGTACGGTAGATCTCCATTACTAAAACCCTATTTTGAAGCTTTAGCTGAAATCAGCCAAAATTTTAGCTTTCAGTAGTTTGCTAGTAATGTTGCAGAAAACGCCAGAAACATATTTTTGATAAATATTAGGTAAATTGACTTTATTGTGTGTTTAAGCGATTTTAATTGATTGTAAAAACGGTCGATTTTCTCATAGCCGGTCATATATGATGTTAGTGTTTTAAGTTTGTGTGTTTGTATGTTGTATTTAGTCAACATTGTGTATAATTAGTATGTACGTGTGTTTGTTTACATTATTTATTGTTGTTAACAATATTGTTATTTTGTATTGTTTTATTTCCGGTTGTATTAATTATGAAGTGTTTATATAGCACGTGCAATGTTTCTATAAGAAAAGATTGTTTGTGTGTTAGCATATTTCGTACATTGGTGCATGTAATGTCTGGTATAAATTTGTTTGTGTGTTAGTTTTTAAATTCTTGCATTAAAACAATTAATGTAATGTTTGTTGGTCATTATTTTCTTTATTATTTATATATTTTGTTTATTTGTATTTAGAGAAATCTCCTTCACCCTTTAGCCTCACTTCACTGGGAACACTGCCATACATGGAGGGAGGGAGTCTGGCCTCTACAATGTGCAGTACTACAGAATAAAGTACTGCTACTAGATTGGAATGATGACAGACTTCACATCTCTACTGACCTACACTCATGGACTACTACTAGTGCACCATATGTAGCCTCGTCCCTAACTACCTACCAGTCTAAGTTTGTATTGGTTGGTGGACTGCATCCCTCCACTCTCAAACCCACTAACTGTCTGTTGACTAGTACTACTGGTCGAGACTGGAAGCCATCGCTACGTGCCATGCCTACTCCTCGCGACAGAGCATCATCAGTTAGTGGAGGATTACCAGAGGTCCTGGTCGTGGCTGGTGGGTGTGGCTCACATGACGAGTACTTGGACGTAGTGGAAGTTCTACTCAACGACCATTGGACGACTGCAGACTCACTTCCTTCTTCATGCATGGACATGCGATCAACATTCCATGAAGGCAACTTCTACTTCACAGGAGGAGAAGACAAGGAGAAGATACTATTTATATGCACATTAGAGTCTCTCATAGCATCTGCTAGTAATGGCAGGACAACTCCACTAACAATATGGAGGACAGTAACCACACCTACTGTCATCTACGCTATTGCCTCGTATTTATCAAATCTAATCGGAATCGATGGATATTCTACAGTTAGCAGTTACTCCAACAGAACAGAGAAGTGGATTGAGACTACTAGTGAGGGAGATGGACCAGCTAAGGAGCAACATGGATGGATAGCTACTGCAGTATTAACAACTGGACAGTTAGTAATGGCCTACTCAAATGGAGTGTATAGAGGAACTCTGTCAGGTTAGTGTGTTCAAATAGCAGCCCCTCTAGAAGCCTCCCTGACTGAACTCTGTCAGGTTAGTGTGTTCAAATAGCAGCTCCCTCTAGAAGCCTCCCTGACTGAACTCTGTCAGGTTAGTGTATTCAAATAGCAGCTCCCTCTAGAAGCCTCCCTGACTGAACTCTGTCAGGTTAGTGTATTCAAATAGCAGCTCCCTCCAGAAGCCTCCCTGACTGAACTCTGTCAGGTTAGTGTATTCAAAAAGCAGCTCCCTCTAGAAGCCTCCCTGACTGAACTCTGTCAGGTTAGTGTATTCAAATAGCAGCTCCCTCTAGAAGCCTCCCTGACTGAACTCTGTCAGGTTAGTGTGTTCAAATAGCAGCTCCCTCTAGAAGCCTCCCTGACTGAACTCTGTCAGGTTAGTGTATTCAAATAGCAGCTCCCTCTAGAAGCCTCCCTGACTGAACTCTGTCAGGTTAGTGTATTCAAAATACTTTACCCTGCAGTAATATTGGTTTCTTTTCAGCAGGTTCATATTAATATAGCCTCTTTCAAGTATTATTGTTATTGTTATGGAGATTGTTTTAAAAAAGTGTGTTATTGTTATTTGGTAAATTATGTTTGAACAAAATAATTTATTATTAACATGTTAATAATTATGAATGTTAGGTATTTACTAGTCTTTACAACATATCTAAATTGCAGGTGAAACTGGCAGCTGCTTCTACTGGCAGCTGTTTTATTTCAGCTGCTTTTGCTGGCTTAGTTCCAGCACTCTGCCTGCCCTCAATCTATAAAAAAAATATGTAGCTATGTAGTTGTGTGTATAGTATACAACAAGTCTGACCATAATACCTGTGATTATAATATCCTACTACTATCATCTCCTTTTTTTTCTTTCTTTTTTTTGCATCTCCTTTCCCTTCCTAACTCTCCCTGTCTCCAATTCTTCCTTCTTAGTCCATCTCCCTCCTCCTCTTTTTTCCTCTGATTTTGTATGTATAACTGATAAACAAATATTTATAATGTTGTTGTTGTTGTTGTTGTGTAGTGATATCCTATTCACCAGACAACCAGTTCATATCCAATGTCCTGTCCAGACTAGAGGCAGTGATGAGCATTGACATTGAGTCTGTCCTGGCCAACAGTCACTCTCAACTAACACAATCTACTGGAGTAGAACTACCAGACCTTGACCCACAGACTGATCCTATGGATTATGTAGAACAAGTTATTGTCACATGGCGTAGACTACATCATCCAACATGGCAACAACTACTGGACGTCTTACAAGATATTGGACTAGCAGAGCTGAGTCAGCAAATTGACGCATTCATGAGAGGTAAGAGTAGTTTTTGAAATAGTATATGTGTAATAGTATTTTGTGTCATGTAACATTTTAATGATGTTTATGAATGCAAAACTATTTTTACACTGTATAATTAAGTCTATTTAAGGTCCTGATAGATATGTTATAAATATGATTATTAGACATCAGTATTTGTATTTGTTGGATTAATTTTATAGTCCAAAGTATGTATTTATTTGCTGTGATAGGTTACTACAAGATTGAAGATGCGTACAAGCACTTCATTGTTTCCAAGGATGTTCTGGAGCTTCTGTCTTTAAAGTTGATGTTTGTTGGTCCTCCACGACAAGGCAAGAGTACAACTCGCCGTCGAGTTAGGAAAGAGATCATAGATCTTCTGTCAGCAGGAGAAGAGGAGCAGATTCATGGCAGCACAGGCACAGTGGAGTGTTCCAATATGCTAGTCCAAGGCTCGTCTGATCCAACTACAGCAGAAAGGAAGACAAACTGGACCATTGTACAGAATCTCACTGAGGAAGCATCCGTACTCTTTCGCAGTATCAAAAGTAGTTTTGAGACCAAATCCACTTCTGAGGGTACAAGTTATTCCCATAAAAATAGAGAAACCGCAAAAAGTGTCCAACAGGATGGCAGTGGTTCAGAGCAGTCTGCGGAAGAATCGCCACAATCTACTTTACTAGGATCTACCAAAAGTAAGCCATCAAGACAGAAGGAATCTTCTCCTGTCTTACCAACAAATGTCCAACTCTCTGATGAGGTGGCAACATCACAAGATTATTCCGAATTAGCTGCCGTATTCAAGAAAGTGTCCCAACAACCAGAGTTTGTTGAAGATTTGAGGCATTCTTTCAGAGCTTTCTTGAGGATGGAAGATACTGGAGGTCAGCCTGAGCTGATGGACATGCTACCAGCACTCACCATAGGACCTGGCCTCTACTTGCTGTTCTTTAACTACATGTTCCAATTAGATGAGGAGTATCGGGTCTTTTATCAGAGAGCTTCAGGAGAGACAAGTGCACCAGAGAAATCTGAGTTTACTCTGCAAGAGATGCTTTTGCGCACTCTGGCCAGTATATCTTGTTTCAGTTCCTCTTCCCATCTTCAACCTCTACCAGGAACAGACAACCCAGCCATTGGTGAGATACTGGAGTCCTCCAAGTCAGTAGTATATATAGTGGGTACTCACAAAGACAAAGTTTCTGAGGAAGTCATCGCTACAGTTGACTCACAGCTTCAAAAAGTGATTAGAGACACTGACTTCTACAGGAAGGGCATAGTTCAGTTCTGCTCACAAGACAAGCTTGTAGTTTCTCTGGACAACATGGGAGGAGGAATAGAAGAAATCGATCACTTGCATCAGCTACTGGAGAATACCATGGAGAAACACTTTAAGAAGCTAAAAATTCCAGCCGTGTGGCTCCTGTTCAGCTTGTGTCTTCGCATGAGAGAAGTGAGGACAGCCAGCCTGGAGACCTGCTTGGCCTTGTCCCATGCCTTCAATATGACACCGTACGAGACCAAAGCAGCTCTGTGGTTTCTTCACCACCATGCTGGTGTTCTGATGCACTTCCCCAGTGTGCCTGGTTTGGAAGACCTGGTCATCATAGACATCCAGGTAGTGTATGACAATATCACTGGTGTCATTCTCAAAGCCATGAGTTTTGATAGCATAGGTCAGGCCACATCCGAGAGATTCAGGAAGACAGGTCGATTCATTATGACAGATTTGATATCAGCTACAGCTGACATTTCAGGAGATCTGATTCCATTAGAGCAACTGGTAGCTTTGCTAGCATATCTTCACATTGTAGCCGAGATTGTGTCAGTCAATTCTTCTGATACTAACGCGGTCTTACAAGAGAATGAATACATTATGCCTTGCGTGTTAGAAAACACTAGTGCAAAGGAACTTGACCTATTCCACAAAGAATCCTGTAGATCAGGTTTGGTGGAGCCTCTCTTGATGTACTTCAGTAGTGGGTTTACTCCTATGGGACTCTTTTCTGCTTCAATGGCTTGTTTCTTATCTAACAAGTCTTTCTCTTTCATTAGAGAAGGTGTCAAGAAAAACATGGTGCACTTTATGTACGGATCTAAACGAATTCGTGTAGCATTCATATCTCGATGCAACTATTTTGAAGTCGTAGTTTCGTGTGATCCTACATTCCAAGACTCCATTCACCACGAATGTACTGCTCTAAAACAAGAAATAGAGGCCACTCTAAAGAAGGCTAGTTCCAGAATGAACTACAACAGCTACATGGACTACCAGTTCGCCTTTGACTGTCGTTCACATGAAGGAGGGAATCATCTCGGGTTAGTTCATGAAGCAGAGTCCATTCCTTCGGTCATGGCATGCGTTATCAATTCACAAGGAATTGCACTTCAGAACAGACACCTCGTTTGGTATGGGCAGGTATGCAGAAATAGACTATGTATTCTAACTTGTAATAACTATCTCTTGTTTATTTGGTATTAGAAATATGAGAAGAAAGATCCTGTGGTAGAGATCTCTGAAAGTAAGTCAAGTTCTGTTTGTATTTATAATAATTGAAAGTGTTTTATTATTAGGTGGCAATAACTTGAGTATATTTCTGAGTGTGTATCCTGACTTGGTCCTCTCAGTGACGCCTTGTGTCAGGACAGTAGCTGATCACTGCTACGGTATTGGACTCATATCACAATATACCTATGACCAACTCATCCAGCGAGTGGACTGGATAGACACAGACAAGGCCAGAGTTCTTCTGAGTTGCATTCGTACAGTCTTGCTGTCTACACCCGGTGTTCTGACAGAGTTTGTTACAATATTGTCTAGAGTGGTTGGTTGTAAACTAGTGCCAGATAAACTACAGCGGCTGCTCTAGTAAGTATGTTGCTATCACTTTAGTATTATTATTATTATTGTATTTTTGTGTTACAGTCCTGAGCAAGATGAAGAGAAATGATGAGAGTGAAGAGAAGGAGAGTGGATTAGAGTAGACTGAGAGTTCAAGTGAACAGATTTTTCTATCACTGTAGTATTATTATTATTATTATTGTATTGTTTGTGTAATAGAATTGTGGATTGAATTCTGTTGACACTACATGGACTTACATTTGAAAACACTCATTGTAGCTGTTGTATTTATGTCACAAATGATAATCTATCCCATATTGTTTCAAATTTAAATTGGACATGAAATCGAGTGTTGTTCAAGTGTAATTTTTTTTAGCTAGCCATAGGAAAGGTTAACTAGCTAAGAACTATTAGAAGAGAGTGAGTGAAATGAACAAAGTTTTGAGGCTGAAACTCTATGAGACACACAAATTTAAATGATTCAACCATCTTTCGAAAATATGTGACTTTTATAAATGACAGATTGATCTAGTGAGGCTATGATTTAGGTAAAGGGTCGATTTGTTGAGCTGTACTGCTTGCGCTGTAGCTATTGATGTTTGTCTCGCTAACCAGAGGCAGGAACCAGGTCTGGCTACGCCTGAAAGTTTGCAGAGCATTGTTAAAGATGAGTTTTAAACCGTGCGGCAGCGCGTATTCTCGTGTTCCTTGTTCCAAAGTGTCTTTGAGCATAGATATACAACGCGAAAGTTTCGCGTTGTATATCTATGCTTTGAGCATCTCTTGCTCTAATCTTCAAGACTAAGCTGTCTTCTCCAAATCAGACCCAATTGTCGTTGTCTACCTGAAGGAAGCAGGTAACAATGATTCTTATGACAGATATCATCACTTAGTAATATTGACTAGAATAGCTTATGTATAGTACAGTATGTAGATTTAGTATAACTGCAAGATGAAGATGATGACTATGATAATGATCATCAATAATTGAAATATTTACTTAAGAGCATTGCTAGAGAAAATGTGTCACTTCAGCATACATCATCTTCACTCTTGAAGGCAGATCATTAAAGCTCGCAACGAAAAATGTACAGAAATAAGAACTTGTTACTTTGAAGGCTCAACTAACTACCCTTTACCATGTGGGTGTGTCTCTTTGTAGTATGGTCGCACAGAATGGCTGAAGAACACATTGAACCCAGAGTTTGCCACGACCATAGAGATGGACTTTTTTTGAGAAAGTGCAGGAGCTGTTGATGGCGTACGATCTGGACAACGCCACCAGTTCTCTGGAAGATTAAGACTATCTGGGAGGACTTGAGTGTTGTTTGGGAGAGGTGAGGTCTTCTTCCTTTAGTGCCCACAAACTGTGAGGATGTTGGCATGTTATGACCAGATTGTCAGTTCCTCTCCGTTCCAGCGTAATCTAGAAGGAGGTAAAGGGAAGAAATCACAAGAGACGAAGGGAACAATAACAGTGAGTGGTGGGGGAGGGAGGGAGGGAGGCATTCTATAGCTTGTCACATTTTACATATTCTCTATACATGTCACATGATAGTCACATGATAGTCACATGTAGATGATCCGACTACATGATGGCATACACACATACATACAGGCATGTATACATACACACACATACAGTGAGAGACTGTTTGTTGTTTGTGTGAGAGTGAGAGAATGTGTGAGGGTATAACTGATCATTCCTGTCAGTTCCTATGAACAGCTGGACACACACTGTGACTCTGAAGTGGCTTAGAAGTGCATTTTACTTTTAATAAACAGGACCTGGATCAACACTTTTTAAATACAGTATAAGGTTATCATCTGACATAGTTACTTTGCCAACTTCAATAAAAATGGAAGGAAAAAAAAAGAGGAGAAAGTGGAATAACATTATTAGACTTCAACTGAAGAAGTAACCAGAATACTTGGACAGCCTTCTTGAGCTGAATTGTGTTTACATGTTTGAAATTACATACTTGTATTGGTATGTGTATGTATGTGTATGTGGTATGTGTGTTGACCAGGTGAGAACAGAAGAGGTGTCTCAGAACTCCTCCATGTTGGAACTTCAGTTTGCAGGAGAGGACTTGAACAAAAAGGTGGGTGTTGGTCATAATATATGGGTGTGGTCACGGGTGTGGTCAAGAACTAGAGGTTGTAGTTGACAGAGATTGATCAATAAGGAACCTGTTTGATGCATGTGAGGCTGTTGCTAGGTGATGTAATGAGATAGTGAGGATGTGTGTTGTAGGACTTCCTTGGCAAGTCGGATCCATATCTTCAGTTCTCCAAGAAGAACCCGGACGACTCATTCACACTTGTTCATAAGACTGAGGGGAGGGGTCTGGTAAGGTGTTGACAAGCTAACATTGTTGGGTAAGGTGTGGTGGATTAAGTAATAAGTTGATGATTTGATCTGGTTAAGTGAGGCTGGTTAGTAGATTTGACATTAATTGATGGAGTCATTCGATGATAAGGTGTGGTTGATTGAATGGAATTTAGATGTGTTTGGGTGTGGCTGTCAGATGTGTGTGTGTACGTGTGTGCATGTAGGTAAAGGTGGGTGTTTGATGTGTGTGTACGTCTGTGCGTGTAGGTAGAGGTGGGTGTTTGATGTGTGTGTGTGTGTGTGTAGGTAAAGGTGGGTGTTTGATGTGTGTGTGTGCGTGTGCGTGTCGGTAAAGGTGGCTGTTTGATGTGTGTGTGTGCGTGTGTAGGTAAAGGTGGGTGTTTGATGTGTATGTGTGTGTGTGTGTGTGTATGTAGGTAAAGGTGGGTGTTTAATGTGTGTGTACGTGTGTGTGTGTAGGTAAAGGTGGGTGTTTGATGTGTGTGTACGTGTGTGTGTGTAGGTAGAGGTGGGTGTTTGATGTGTGTGTGTGCGTGTAGGTAAAGGTGGGTGTTTGATGTGTGTGTGTACGTGTGTGCGTGTAGGTAGAGGTGGGTGTTTGATGTGTGTGTGTGCGTGTAGGTAAAGGTGGGTGTTTGATGTGTGTGTGTACGTGTGTGCGTGTAGGTAAAGGTGGGTGTTTGATGTGTGTGTGTACGTGTGTGCGTGTAGGTAAAGGTGGGTGTTTGATGTGCATTTTTTATTTTGTTCAGGTGATCAAGAACACTCTCAACCCAGTGTGGAGGCCATTTGAGATGTCTACTCAGAAACTGTGCAGCAATGATCCTGTTAGAGTTATCAAGGTGAGAGAGAGAGAGAACTGATATAAGAAATCATTTTACCTTTTCTACTGTTCATGTCAATCCATTGGTGTTTGGTCACTGGACAACATTGGTATGCCATCATTTGCATGTATCATGTGACCACACTTGTAGGTCATGTGACTTCAGTTATACTTGTCCTCATACTCTGTGCAGGTGGAGTGTTATGACTGGGATGCAGATGGCAGTCACGATCTGATTGGGACATATAACACCAGCATGACCGAGATCAAGGTAGGCCACACCTTAGATAACCACACCCCCTTATTAGGGCACGCTGGCTTCTAGGATGGGCTGGGAAAGAAGTGGGAGTTTATTCATCCTACAAAGAAGAAGAAGAAGAAGAACTCTGGACTAGCCAAGCTACTATCAGTGAAGGTACAATACTTTATCTTGTGATCTCTCTGCATAGTTTATTTGTATTGTAGGAGATGACAATTTATTCCTTCCTTGACTTCATCATGGGAGGCTGTCAGATCAACTTCACTGTAGGCATAGACTTCACTGCCAGTAATGGAGCTCCGTCTGACCCTAGGTCTCTCCACTACCTGGACCCTATGAAGCCCAACCAATATACGAGTGCCATTGTGGCGGTGGGGGAAGTCTGCCAGTACTACGACTCGTAAGTTTATGGTATTGCTTATTCAAAATTTTCACTGCCTTATATTAGCAGCTAGGTATTTAGTTGTGACCTAACTGTGACAGTAGGTCCTGTGTTAGTCCACATGAATCAATCTTTGTTGCAGTAGTCCCTCACAACAACTGGTAGCTCTTATTCAGGTAAAGGGTCTAGATGTCATAGCAACCACTTGATTCGCATAGTCGTAATACCATGGATGAAACCTGAGAAAGAGGGCAGCTATTTAGCGATAATTCCTGGAGTTGCAACCATGAAATATATTACATATTTAAACTGGCAATTGTCTTGAACTTGTACACCTTGTAAAGTGTATCACTTGCCTGCGTTCATTGGCGACCAGTCATACTGTCCCTTCAAAGGGAAGATGTCCACTACATCAGCGTACACCGCATTTAACAATTGTTCTATTAAAACCACACCTTTTCAGTGGTTGAATATAAAGTATGATAAAAACTAATCTCTCCTCAGTATATTATAATTCAGCTGATTTATTTGAAGTTAAATTTAATTTTCTTGACATAGATGTGCGACAAAAAATAGTAAATTCAACTTTTCTCTAAGGAAAGTCATAGAAATGTACATTGTGTGAAGCTTCTCTATTCTTACGTTACAAAGACACAGTCTTACCCTCTAGCCCAGCATCATCCCTCCTTCCCTCCGTCCACCATGTTCAGTTTAATTGGTATTTTTGTGTGGATTTTTTTTGTTGCATAATTCAGAAATGTGTTGTACTCCACCCACACATGCTGGTTGTTCTGTTCCAACTGACCTTACGTATCTTCTGCTATTGCATTAACCACACCAATTTGCCACGCCTTTAATTATAGCAGGTTTTTCTGTTATTGCAAAAACTTCTGGGTCTTTGTGAATGATTTGAGACTAAAACGAACCGCCTGCAGGAAACTATCGATGGTGGTCAGAAATGCCAGAGGAGAGGGCCTACTCACCTGAGCTCTAGTTGTTGAAATGCCAGAGGAGAGGGCCTACTCACCTGAGCTCTAGTTGTTGAAATAACAGAGGAGAGGGCCTACTCACCTGAGCTCTAGTTGTTGTTGTTTATAATTAATGAGGATTTTAGAATATGTTTATTTAACGTAAATATGGATATAGTAATGGGCGTGGTCTAAACTGAAAATGTTATTGGTGACAACTTGAAATTTATAATTAGAATTACTACTCCTCAGGGAAGACTTATTTGTGAAGCATCAATGGGGTCATGGGGGGGGTCACAAGTTCATGAGGTCACATGTTTATGAGGTCATGAGGTCGCTGTCTCATTAACTAGCAGTAAATAAACAGTTTCAGTTATTTTATCATTTAGTAAATAGCTTTGAATGGCTAACTAGAGACCAGACACACCCACTTGTATGTAGCCGTCACAAGCATGCTCAGTATGAATATCAGGTTTCTGGTGTGATGATGTCAGATGCCAAACATGTAGACGGTCGGTCAGTGTGTTTCTCTCTCTCTCTCTCTTGATTTGATATATCAGTCTGTCCATCATGTTAACACTATAGAGAGTGGTGAAAATGATGACCAGTAGGAACACTTGATGCTTAGTATGTTGAAAGTGCAAACCTGTGTGTAATTTCTCTTTCACACCTTTCTGGCTTGTGAGATATGGAAAACTGTTCAGTTATCCTTCTTTGCTTGTAGTATGGTCGCACAGAATGGCTGAAGAACACATTGAACCCACAGTTTGCCACCACCATAGAGATGGACTACAAGTTTGAAGAGGTTCAACCTCTCAAGATATGTGTGTATGACTTGGACAACAGCACTAGTTCCCTGGAAGATGACGACTTCCTGGGGAGCCTGGAGTGCACTCTGGGAGAGGTGTGTGTGTGTGTGTGTGTACATGTGTGTGTATGTGTGCATAGTTGATACTTGTGTTTGGTGTAGATCGTCAGTTCCTCTCCATTCACTCGTGATCTATCAGGAGACAAGGGGAAGAAGTCCAAAGGAAAGCGTGGGACAATAACTGTAAGAGACCAGACGTGGGAAGGTGGTAAAAGTGGGCGTGGTCCACCATGGAATGTGTTACATTGTTGCATAATGTTGATGTTCTATTTGTATGGCAACTATTACAGGTCAGAGCTGAAGAGCTGTCTAAGAATCTTTCTCAAGTAGACATGCAGTTCTCAGCTGAAGACCTGGACAAGAAGGTGAGCAGTAACTCCGCCCACTATTACATGTCGATCACTTTGCCACGCCCATGCTGATGGATTTTGTACTTCCAAGATTCACGATCATGTAGTTCCAATGTGAATATATGTGTGCGTGTGTGTATGTGTGTGTGTGTGTGTGTGTGTGTGTGTGCGCGCGTGTGTGTGTGTGTGTGCATAGGACTTCCTGGGCAAGTCGGATCCCTATCTTGAGTTCTCCAAGAAGAACCCTGATGGTTCCTTCACTCCAGTGCATAAGACAGAGGTGAGATTGCGGTCAACTAGTGATCGGTTCATAGTTCTGTACTCCACAACATTAATGGAAATAAGTTCTAATATTTGCTGTTTAACCAAATGGTTATTCTGCTCATGCGCTTGATCAATTGGTATAGAAGAAAATACATTGCTTGTCTTTTGCACCGCCCAAAATCTTTGAAACTCATCTTGTATGCTATCAGGGAGAAATTTCATATCCCGAATATGTACTGGGATCCACCTAGCATAATTTATATGGTCCAGAGCAAAGAACCAAGGAACCAAAGCTTCTAGTGCATCTAAATAAAGATTGAAATTTCCTGTACGTTGAGCACGAATAAAGATGCACATTAGAATTTCGAACTGATATATAATGTCCCAATACTTGAATGTTGGACTAGTGCTTGCTAGTCTTTTTCTCCATGCCTCAAATGTAGCTTGCCATGCATCAAATTGGTGATTAGAGAGTGCCAGCAGAGTTACTTGGTGACCATGCCTAGTCCTCATAAGATGGCAAGCTTTTAAAAACGAATCAACTGTCTCAGCACGGGCAATTCCAACATCACATAGAGCTGTAGTCCACCCTGACCCATCAAGGAAAGCTCCAATGGTATTCCAAAGAGCTATTTCAATATCATCAACCAATTCTTTACTTCTCATCATAGTGTGAACCTTCAAGCCCAAATAAAGAGGAAGAGGTGGCTCTCGTTCCTTTTGGTGCTTCGTACCAGCAGTAACCACGGAAGAATGTCGCCTTGTCTGGAACTAAATGAGTTGAGCTATTGAGAGAGAGGTTTGTTCCTTAGGATCGTCTTGTACTCTCTCACTTGATCCATACAACAAATTGGTCACAAAAAGCTTAAGGCTTGTGGGTAAAGACGTACGCTGACAATCAGGTGGAAACTGCCCACTAAAAGGCAACAATTTTCAAGACAAAATCTCCCTTCTTAAAATCTTTACTGCCTTAGCCATAGCAAGTGCCTCTGAATTGTAATCAAGTGAAGGTAAAGCATCTTTGAGGATTTTTTTTTCATGCCTTTGTTGAATATGATTAGGACACTCTTCCCATCAGACTGCTCCTGACACTGGTCAGAAAAATGATCCAGTATCCGCAGCTTTAATCTTGTTTTATTAGTAGTTATGTTAACCCCACGTTTTGTCAATAGCCGTTGTAACATATCATATAACTCCGCAAGCCGGAAAATATAGTTTCCAGTTTCCACATTTTCTTCTATGTATGCAAATAGGTCAGCATAACTTTGAGCTTTAGTTATTTCAACCTCATGGGAGCAAGCATCATGTTCAGCTCTTTGCATGCTCCTGTATTTGCTTTTATATGCAGATAGACAATTATAGTGGTATTTTGCCTCTATTGCTATAAGGTCACCACCAGCAATTCTGGCCAACAACTCAGCATCCTGTAACTCAGTAGACATTAGTCGCAAGTCATTATCTAATTTCATAGTGGCACAGGCATGGAGGGTAGCAGTAATTTTGGTGCAAAACATACAACTCTCTTGCTTTGCCATACACATCGACATCCTTTTGGATTTCCTTGGTCCCCCCTCACTTTGACCTGATTCAAGGTTCCTTTTCTTGCCCAATATAATTTTAAGTTTAGATGGAGCAAATTTCAGATGGCAAGATTTATGCCATTTAGTCTTATGAGCCATGAACTCTTCAGGTGATTGTTCACCAGAAAATTGTACTGGAACAGGTAGTGACTTACAGTCTTGAAATCATTTGAAGGACTCCAGAAAATGTATGTAGATGTCAGCTCCATTCTTCTGCTTGCTGTCAGCTGGGCACTTCAGAATCCCACCACCATCACCACAGATAACAAACACTTCCCAATCCATCATTTGCAGCACACCACAAGAAGCCATGTGTATTTTATTTGCGCGTTTTTTATTTTTGCTATACAAAGTCAATGTGTCACGAAAATATAAATGTTCGCGCATATCGCAGCATATTTTTAGCATATATTTCTATTGGAGGAATTATCGCATAGTCGTATATGCCAAGGATGAAACCTGAGAAAGAGGGCAGCTATTTAGCGATGATTCCTGGAGTTGCAACCATGAAATATATTACATATTTGAACTGGCAATTGTCTTGAGCTTGTACACCTTGTAAAGTGACCTTGTAAAGTGTATCACTTGCCTGCGTTCATTGGGGACCAGTCATACTGTCCCTTCAAGGTGAAGATGTCCACTACATCAGCGTACACTGCATTTAACAATTGTTCTATTAAAACCACACCTTTTCAGTGGTTGAATATAAAGTCTAATCTTTCCTCAGTATATTATAATTCAGTTGATTTATTTGAAGTTAAATTTAATTTTCATGACAGATGTGCGACAAAAAATAGTAACACAGTCTTACCCTCTAGCCCAGCATCATCCCTCCCTCCGTCCACCATGTTCAGTTTAATTGGTATTTTTGTGTGTGTTTTTTTTTGTTGCATAATTGAGAAATGTGTTGTACTCCACCCACACATGCTGGTTGTTCTGTTCCAGCTGACCTTACGTATCTTCTGCTATTGCATTGACCACACCAATTTGCCACGCCTTTAATTATAGCAGGTTTTTCTGTTATTGCAAAAACTTCTGGGTCTTTGTGAACGATTTGAAACTAAAACGAACCGCCTGCAGGAAACTACCGATGGTGATCAGAAATGACAGAGGAGAGGGCCTACTCACCTGAGCTCTAGTTGTTGAAATGCCAGAGGAGAGGGTCCTACTCACCTGAGCTCTAGTTGTTGTTGTTTATAATTAATGAGGATTTTAGAATATGTTTATTTAACGTAAATATGGATACAATAATGGGCGTGGTCTAAACTGAAAATGTTATTGGTGACAACTTGAATTTATAATTAAAATTACTACTCCTCAGGGAAGACTTATTTGTGAAGCATCAATGGGGTCATGGGGTCACAAGTTCATGAGGTCACATGTTTATGAGGTCATGAGGTTGCTGTCTCATTAACTAGCAGTAAATAATTAGTTTCAGTTTCAAATAGCTTTGAATGGCTAACTAGAGACCAGACACACCCACTTGTATGTAGCCGTCACAAGCATGCTCAGTATGAATATCAGGTTTCTGGTGCGATGATGTCAGATGCCAAACATGTAGACGGTCGGTCAGTGTGTTTCTCTCTCTCTCTCTCTTGATTTGATATATCAGTCTGTCCATCTCTGACTAGTAGTATGTTAACACTGTAGAGAGTGGTGAAAATGATGACCAGTAGTAACACTTGATGCTTAGTAGGTTGAAAGTGCAAACATGTGTAATTTCTCTTTCACACCTTTTTGGCTTGTGAGATATGGAAAACTGTTCAGTTTTCCTTCTTTACTTGTAGTATGGTCGCACAGAATGGCTGAAGAACACATTGAACCCACAGTTTGCCACCACCATAGAGATGGACTACAAGTTTGAAGAGGTTCAACCTCTCAAGATATGTGTGTATGACTTGGACAACAGCACTAGTTCCCTGGAAGATGACGACTTCCTGGGGAGCCTGGAGTGCACTCTGGGAGAGGTGTGTGTGTGTGTGTGTGTGTGTACATGTGTTTGTATGTGTGCATAGTTGGTACTTGTGTTTGTGTAGATTGTCAGTTCCTCTCCATTTACTCGTGATCTATCAGGAGACAAGGGGAAGAAGTCCAAAGGAAAGCGTGGGACAATAACTGTAAGAGACCAGACGTGGGAAAGTGGTAAAAGTGGGCGTGGTCCACCATGGAATGTGTTACATTGTTGCATAATGTTGATGTTCTATTTGTATGGCAACTATTATTACAGGTCAGAGCTGAAGAGCTGTCTAAGAATCTTTCTCAAGTAGACATGCAGTTCTCAGCTGAAGACCTGGACAAGAAGGTGAGCAGTAACTCCGCCCACTATTACATGTCGATCACTTTGCCACGCCCATGCTGATAGTTTTCGTACTTCCAAGATTCACGATCATGTAGTTCCAATGTGAATATATGTGTGCGTGTGTGTATGTGTGTGTGTGTGTGTGTGTGCATAGGACTTCCTGGGCAAGTCGGATCCCTATCTTGAGTTCTCCAAGAAGAACCCTGATGGTTCCTTCACTCCAGTGCATAAGACAGAGGTGAGGTTGCGGTCAACTAGTGATTGGTTCATAGTTCTGTACTCCACAACAGCAATGGAAATAAGTTCTAATATTTGCTGTGTGTGCTCAAAAGCTCAGCAACTAGCATATCAACAAACTTGTTGTTGTTGTTGTTGTTGTTGTTGTTATTGTTTTAAATGCAGTAAATAGTAGACAATTAGACTATATTGCTCTTATCATGAAGCCATTCCAGCAGGTGCACTGTCCAGTAAATAATTTTTTGTTTGCTTAGTGTGAATTTCTAGTGGAAACTATATCTTATTATGAGTATGGTGAATACATCTCATTTGAGCAGCAGAAATAAAATGAACAGCTTCAATAAGTGAAATGGCATGCCCAACTCAAGAATATTGTAAACATGACAAATTCCACGCACTAGACCTGGGAGTGTCTCTATGAAGGTATCCTTAAAATAATGTTGAATGTCGTTTATTTTTAGATGTCACATGATCATCATGTGATTAACGCTCTTTTTTTTGCTGCAGGTGATCAAAAACACTTTAAATCCAGTATGGAAGATGTTCAGTACCACAAGTCAGAAGCTATGCAACAGTGACCCAGACAGGACCATTAGAGTGAGTGCCAGACAGGACCATTAGAGTGAGTGCCAGACAGGACCATTAGAGTGAGTCCCAGACAGGACCATTAGAGTGAGTGCCAGACAGGGCCATTAGAGTGAGTGTCAGACAGGACCATTAGAGTGAGTCCCAGACAGGACCATTAGAGTGAGTGCCAGACAGGACCATTAGAGTGAGTTCCAGACAGGACCATTAGAGTGAGTGCCAGACAGGACCATTAGAGTGAGTCCCAGACAGGACCATTAGAGTGAGTCCCAGACAGGACCATTAGAGTGAGTGCCAGACAGGACCATTAGAGTGAGTGCCAGACAGGACCATTAGAGTGAGTCCCAGACAGGACCATTAGAGTGAGTGCCAGACAGGACCATTAGAGTGAGTCCCAGACAGGACCATTAGAGTGAGTCCCAGACAGGACCATTAGAGTGAGTGATAGACAGGACCATTAGAGTGAGTGCCAGACAGGATCATTAGAGTGAGTCCCAGACAGGACCATTAGAGTGAGTGCCAGACAGGACCATTAGAGTGAGTGCCAGACAGGACCATTAGAGTGAGTCCCAGACAGGACCATTAGAGTGAGTCCCAGACAGGACCATTAGAGTGAGTGCCAGACAGGACCATTAGAGTGAGTGTCAGACAGGACCATTAGAGTGAGTCCCAGACAGGACCATTAGAGTGAGTGCCAGACAGGACCATTAGAGTGAGTCCCAGACAGGACCATTAGAGTGAGTGCCAGACAGGACCATTAGAGTGAGTGCCAGACAGGACCATTAGAGTGAGTCCCAGACAGGACCATTAGAGTGAGTCCCAGACAGGACCATTAGAGTGAGTCCCAGACAGGACCATTAGAGTGAGTCCCAGACAGGACCATTAGAGTGAGTCCCAGACAGGACCATTAGAGTGAGTGCCAGACAGGACCATTAGAGTGAGTCCCAGACAGGACCATTAGAGTGAGTGCCAGACAGGACCATTAGAGTGAGTGCCAGACAGGACCATTAGAGTGAGTGCCAGATAGGACCATTAGAGTGAGTCCCAGACAGGACCATTAGAGTGAGTCCCAGACAGGACCATTAGAGTGATCCCAGACTGGATTATTGGTTTGTGTGATGATTCTCTTTGTTCAATGCTACTTCTTTTACTGACCTTTCCCCAAATCTCTCCCTCTCTTCTGCTAACATTCCAGGTGACCTGCTATGACTGGGATTCAGATGGCAGTCACGACCTCATTGGTTTCTTTGATACTACCTATGCTGAATTACAGGTAATTAAAAAATACGAAAGATAGTTTGAAAGGTGAGCAGAAGTTTGCCCAGATAGAAATAAAACAGTACATTATGCTTGTAGCTATGCTTTGAGAAAGTTGTGTGGGACTATCATGTCCTGCTCACTTTCTGTCTCACTTGCCCAGTTCTAATTGCCAGTGCTATTTGTTTCCTAGGCTGGTCAGGCAAGATGGGACTGCATTAATCCGGAGAAGCAGAAGAAAAAGAAGAAATACAAGAACTCTGGAGTCGTTAAGCTGCTTAGCATCAAGGTGAGAAGTAGGTGTGGTCAGCACAGGCTTGGTCAATGTGGGTGGGAGATATGACTTACGAAAACACAAATACTGCTGAGAGTAGAGTGTGCAGGGAGAAGATGGAGGTTACAAAATGAAGTAAATTTTTATTAATATTAGGTTTCAGCAAATCCAACCAAAAATCGAGTGTATTCACCTCTGTTATTAGTATTGTTGTTATTAGTATTGTTGTTGTTGTTGTTGTTGTTGTTTTAGACTACTAGACTCTACACTTTCCTTGACTTCATCATGGGAGGTTGTCAGATCAACTTCACTGTAGGCATAGACTTCACTGCCAGTAATGGAGAACCATCCAAACCTGACTCACTCCACTACCTGGACCCTATGAAGCCCAACCAGTATACCAGTGCCTTAGTTGCTGTGGGGGAGGTCTGCCAGTACTACGACTCGTAAGTTTATAGTATTGTGGACCAGGCTGGGATATTGTGGTGGTACCAGGCTGGGATATTGTAGTGGTACCAGGCTGGGATACTGTGGTGGTACCAGGCTGGGATATTGTGGTGGTACCAGGCTGGGATATTGTAGTGGTACCAGGCTGGGATATTGTAGTGGTACCAGGCTGGGATATTGTGGTGGTACCAGGCTGGGATATTGTGGTGGTACCAGGCTGGGATATTGTGGTGGTACCAGGCTGGGATATTGTTGTGGTACCAGGCTGGGATACTGTGGTGGTACCAGGCTGGGATACTGTGGTGGTACCAGGCTGGGATACTGTGGTGGTACCAGGCTGGGATATTGTGGTGGTACCAGGCTGGGATATTGTGGTGGTACCAGGCTGGGATATTGTGGTGGTACCAGGCTGGGATATTGTGGTGGTACCAGGCTGGGATACTGTGGTGGTTGTGGTGGTACCAGGCTGGGATATTGTATACCAGGCTGGGTGGTGGTACCAGGCTGGGATATTGTGGAGGCTGGGATATTGTGGTTGTACCAGGCTGGGAGTGGTACCAGGCTTGGATATTGTGGTAGTACCAGGCTGGGATATTGTAGTGGTACTAGGCTGGGATATTGTGGTGGTACCAGGCTGGGATATTGTGGTGGTACCAGGCTGGGATATTGTGGTGGTACCAGGCTGGGATACTGTGGTGGTACCAGGCTGGGATATTGTGGTGGTACCAGGCTGGGATATTGTGGTGGTACCAGGCTGGGATGTTGTGGTGGTACCAGGCTGGGATATTGTAGTGGTACCAAAGCTGGGATATTGTGGTGGTCACTGCTTGAAGGTGCTTGTTTTACTGAATTGAGGAAACTATTACACTAAAGATTTACTGCATAGTTTACTCATTTAGTAAAACATACTTATTTTTACTTGACAGGAAACATTAAAAAAAGCATTGTACCATGTTTTACTGTAGTTTTACAGGTCTGTTTTTTTACACCTTTGTTTTACTCATGGTTTACTGAAGGGTCCAAATGTTGTTAGTTAACTATTAAATGCATTTATCTAATTGTTTAGTTAACTTCTTGCATTATTACTAGTGATGTGCTTCAGCACAAATGGAGAGCGAGCCTAAAGACTATACTATTTTTATATGAATGATTGTGACTTCTAACACTGAAGCTACTGAAAATAAGGTCCAGTTTTTAAATTTAGCATACAGGGTACAGGAATTTCAGTGCCATAGTAACAACTCTCTGCAACTGCTTGGAAGGAAAAAAACAACAAAGCAATACACGTTATTTAAAAGTTTTCTTTGTGATATTCTTTAGCTAAGTAGTGGTTGTAACACACAATGCTTTGACACAACTGGACATGCACCTACACAGACTTACCTTCGCAGTAGTCTAGTGGACAATGTATTTTCAGGTAAATACTGTTGCGCACGGCTTTAGCCGCGCATTGACTTACCACCGCCACTAACTCGAATAGAAATGGAAGTCCCTTAAGTTGTCAAGTTTGAACTGCACCCGCAAAAGAATTCAAAACGGTAAACAATTCAATTTCTAGGGTGATAGGGTACTGATCGATAAACAGAGGATTCTGTTTAGTGCAATTTGGGACGGGGTCGACAACCGAACTAACACAAAATCGCGAGGGTCAAAGTACAAAATTGCCTTGCGTACGTCCATACATATATACAAATAAATAAATAAACATCCCCAATTTTCGATTGTGTTACCCTCATAAGCGCCAGCATATCCAGTGTGCATACCACTTCACAGTGGTGTAGTTTTTTACATGATCACTCAGGTCCCAGGTCCTTCCAGAGAAAGACACAATTAGATAGTGACCCCACCTTGAGTTTATAATGCCCCTCCAACGGCATTGATGAAAATGTAGCTACGTTAAATATTTGTTAGGCTATGTACTGTTGCTAGACATAGGGGCTCTGTGCATCTTGAACTACCGCCTTCAGGTCCTAAGTACCCGCTGCGCGAGACGCTGGACCGTTAAAATAGGGCTGTTTCCTCCCCCAGCAGCCTCGCAAAGATACTGCATTATTTCATGGAAAACACTTTTCCAATTACGTGTAGGTAAGAATCGCCAGGTTAAATAAGTTTAAAACCCTTTACCATATAAGTAAAACTCTCGACTTGAAGTGGTCGTCTAAACTATTGTTGCGCGCTAGTCTACTGATTCGTAATACGGTACGCTACTGTGTCTTGGTGAACTTGAAGGAAGCTTTCGCTGTCTACCCTGGCTTATGCTTCTGGGTAAGTAGTTTTATGGCTAGCGGTCAGTGGCTAAACGGTTTTTGTGACTTTACAAATCTCTCTATCTCTCCCCCCAGTGAAAATCCTGTATGAATTTCTGTCATTTTAGTTCATGTAATTATGATCAACTTCGGTGATATCATTTTACTTATCTGCTTATTCTTCATTGAGCTGTTGTTGAAGGACTTTTTCAGATTGCCAATTGCTTAATTATGGTTTAAACAGTTTATTAAATGATTATGCGTTTTTATTATGTATCTCTAAGGCAATGTCAGTAAAATTTGTCAGTTCTCTAAGCACACAAGTGCTAATATTACGGCTTCAGAAGCACAGTGTCGTATGCTTGTATAACCAGGTTTTGTGCCAAGGTGGTAGGGGCACCCTGAAATCCCCCATCTCCTCCAAGCCTTAGTTCCCCCTAGAATTTTAATTTAGTGAGTAGCTACAATAGCTATAAGCTTGAATTATGTGACAAAGCACAGGTTAGTATAAGGTATACACTTTCACATAGGCATGTCCATCAAAGCAGTGTGGGTTTCCAAAATGAGACTGGCCAAGTACACCAGTGTTTCCCACCCCCAGCGCAGAATCCAGTATGACACCCTGATAGCTTAGTCATCATATGCTTTTTCTGAAGTAAGAGTATGTTCTTTCCCCAATTTCTAATGTCACTATGAAGCATTTGTGCATTTGTCAGCTGGTGTTGTGAGAATAGGGAACAAGAATTTTCTTCCGTTGGCCAAATATATTGGCTTCCAGTACTCAGATGTGCAGTGATGGAAGAAAAATGGCCATTTTTCGCATGCAGTTCATAGAATAAGAGTAGGACAGGTCATGGTAGCCATGACAACCACTAAGGCCATAAGCAACTTGGCATGATACAGTATTGATGACCATTACCAAATGCAAGTCTCATGACCTCATAGAGGTAGTTGCAGGTCTTATAAGTCACGATGTGGATTTGGGACTGGTAGAGGGTTAATTTGCTAATTTTTTTTCGACAGACAATGTTGGTGTTTTTTTTTTGTTTGTTTGTTTGTTAACCCTAAGCACGCATGCATGAGAGAGTTGTAGTAGTTGCCCTGTCAGTCTGTCTGTCATGCTCTGATTTTGGAGATTACTGACAATTAACTGTTGATTTAGGTATGAACTTATTCAGAAAGAAGATTTAGGATCTTTTATTGTGCTACTTTTTTTTAATTTGGGGCTAATTGTTGATAAAACGTGAAGCTTTCAGCTCCCTAGCGTCACGTCATAATCACTTGAGCAAATAATTCCTTGCAGCCCGCAGTGTAGTTTGCTTTATGCTCAGGGAAGTTAACCCATTCACCGGCAATAGCGCCATAAGGCGCTCTGCGATTAAAAAAATCGTAAAAATCGAACCGCGTCCAAACTGTCCATGAATCAATTACCATACTGCTCAGAAGGAACAGTCCTAGCTGCACTCTAAATACCCGAATTTTGTATAACGGGTAACTAACGAAAAAATGGAAAAGTAAATTTGAATTTTTAAATTGACCGCAAGTTTACAATGGATGCCGACGAGGTACTTCAACGGTTGTTCGAGGACGATTTTAGCCTTTCCGAGGGTGACTCCAGCGACGACAACGGCGAGGGAATATTTGCTTATGCTGGACAGCAGCATTTTGACAATGCTGAGTTAGAAACTCTAAGCAGTAGAGTCGCTGTCAAACCTGATGGTATTGCTGAGCCAAGAAAAGCTTCAGGTGAGGTATAGCAGTAGAATTAGGGCAGTCACATAAAGCTCTACATCAATTTTATTGGTTGTATAGGTGTAGAAATAACTGTAAATCTAGCCAGACACTAATAGATTTACTTACACATACTTCCTAGCAATATATGCATTACTAGCTGTAGTTATGATAGCTATAAACAACAATATGGACAATAATTCAACTGAAGCTTGATAGAGTAATAGTGGACAATAACAGTAAAGCTATATAGCCAAGACAAAATAGATATAGACATATATACACACATAACAATATACAGTGTATTATTTGTTGTAGTGTGATATAAACAAAATATATTTATAACAATATAGACTTTGATTCTGTTGTTGCGGATGATCCTGGGCAGAGTAATGGTAGTTCTATTGCATCTACTGCAAAAGACTCTCCGTCATCCATGGACCACTATAGTCCACCATCTTCGATGGATGACAGTGCTCCACCTCTAGATTCTGAAAGTGACTCAGATACTTTCCATGTCATTCATTGATAGAGGTAGGCAGCAATCACGAGGTGGGAGAAGGATAGGCAGGAGATTGAGAGGAAGGGGAAGAGCTCGTATGGCTAGGAGCAGGGGTAGAAGAGGACAATGGGGGAGACGGCCTGCTAGTAGGAGGCAAAGTGGAATAGCTCGCATTCAGGGTAGTGGTAACTATAGCCATTTATCTGCTGCTGCTATGACTGTACTGAATGAGATTGGTTCTATAGTCTGGAAGAAAGAAGAACCGCACAGTTTCACCCAAGCCTATGCTCAAGTTCCAGGTCCTACTTCAGCAGATGTCACAAGGCAGAGTACTCCAATTCAACTCTTTTGTCGTTTTTTTTCTAATGAGGTGTGGGATTTGATGAAAGTTGAAACGAATCACTATGCTAATTCCTGCATTGAGAGTAATCCTAGTTGTCGTGCATGGTCAGACACCACTGTAGAAGAGCTAAAAGCATTTGTTGGTGTTTTGATTTTGATGGGTATAGTTCGGCTGCCACGGTTAGAACAACTAATGTCCCCCTCATCAGCACTCCAGGTATCAGTAATATAATGCCCCAGAAAAAGTTTGAACAGTTGTTTAGGTTTTTTCACCTGAATGATAATGACAAGCATGTTCCATATGGTCAGGCTGGACATGACAAGTTATTCAAAGTTAGAAAACTGTTAGATCTGCTTTGTCCACTTTTTGAATTTGAGTTTCAAATGCATCAAGCATGCACTATTGATGAAGCTATGATCCCATTCAAGGGTAGACTCAGATTCAAGCAGTATATGAAGGACAAACCCACAAAATGGGGCATAAAAGTGTTTGTCCTAGCTGATCCTCCAACTGACTATGTCAAGTGTTTATAAATTTATACTGGGAAAGGACTAGACAGTTGTGTAAGTGATGTAGGACTGTGTACAAAGGTCGTGTTAGACCTAATGGAAGGTTTTGACAACATGGGTGTCCAACTGTTCACTGATAACTTTGCACTAGTCCTCTTCTATACTACCGTCTATACAAACATCAAGGTATCAATGCTTGTGGTACTGTACGCCCCTCACGACTTGGGTTTCCACATCAACTAATCATCAAGGCTACAGGGTTAAACCGCGGTACATACCAGTACTTGAGTAATGGTCCTCTTCTAGCATGTTCATGGGTGGATAAGAGGTCCTTGTATTTTCTCACTACCATGCATATTGGTGAGCGTGTGGGAAATCCAGTAGTGAAAAGGAGGCAAGCTGATGGTAGTCAAGCTGATGTTCCATGTCCTCCTTGTTTGCCAGACTATCAGAAGTATATGAGAGGTGTAGACAAGGGGGATCAACTTGAGAGTTATTATAATATTGGCAGAAAATCAAGGAAGTGGTGGCATCGTATTTTTTTTATTGTTTGGAGGTGTGTATTTTGAATAGTTTTTGCATGGAGAAGATGGTCAGGTCTGGTGAACATCAGCAGTGAGGAAGGAAGAACTTTTCTTCCAGGCATCGAAGCAGTGGACGGCCTCGTTCTGTAGAGCATATTCAGCCTGATAGGCTCAACTCTAATTTAGGCCACTGGCCAGTACATGTAGATAGGAAGGGAAATTGTGTCGTGTGCTTGGCTATCATACAGCGAAGAAACCTTTCAATAGTTGGGAACCGCCATGAGTCACGCATCCAGTGTGAGCACTGCAAGGTCTGCTTGTGTATTGCTTCTGGCAGAAACTGCTTCAAGAAATACCACACGTTAGTTGACTTCTCATTGTGAACATATCAAACTTATAAAAACTTGTGCATTATAATTTCTACCCTATCAATTAGTTCATGTAATAATTTCACTAAAATAAATTATAATTGACTTAGCAATGAATAATACAGTAAACATTCTAATGAAATAGTATAAAAGGTTTTAGCAAGTCCAAATAAATATCAACTGCCTTAGAATTACTTTTGTATATTATTGAGATAGTAGTATTCTTGCAACATTCCATATAACACCAGGTACTTGACTATTTACTATTATTTCACCAAGCTAAGTTTGAAATTCAAATAGTAATGATATTCATATTGTGGTTTGAATGTGCTAATTACCGAAAATTAGTTGCTAAGCAACAAAAAAAATTACAGTAATATTTAGATAATAATAAGCATCTTTTTCAATTGTTGCTATGAACTATCATGAAATTCTGATTTATTACATATTTTTTTGTAATTGTTAGAAAAGTCTAAATAAACTTGCCGGTGAAAGGGTTAACCGACGGAGTTGAATGAAGTGAAGTTCACATTGAAAAATTATAACAGTGAGTGTTTCTGGCTAGTTTAGCTTCTCTTATGAAGACAGCATTTCCATGTACTGTTTTCATTGCTTGAGCTATATTGATGCCTCATTAAAATAGCTAACAGATTGCTTTGTTCTTTTTGAAGGAGATTATATTATAATAGCTAGGTAATGTTTAATAGCACTGAGGGTTCCCACCTTTTGGTGCTTCATTTGTTTTGTTTTGTTTCTTGTTCTTATTTAAAGCTTTTCTGTACTATATAATTTATAGCCAGTACACAATGTTTTTTCTATGGTAGTCAAGGTGGTGTAGTTTCACTGACCATACACGCCCTTCCTTCTGCTGTAGCTCAAGTACGCAAGCACACAATCATACACACCCACTCATATACACAGTCCTAGGGGAAAAGGCATTATACTTGTGATGTGCTTCAGTAAAAAAATAAGGTGAAAGGGTAAAATTCATCTTTATAAATCATCATGCACAATTTGGTTGAACAATTTACACGGCCGACTTTTTTAAATTAGCGTACGAGACCACTCACGGCAATTTTTGGGACTTAAAAAAATAACAAGCTTTTCCAAGGAATTATTGCGCTGTATAAATCCTAACTCTATATAAGACTTGCTTACTAACAAAAGAAACAGGAAGGAACCTAAGAAGTTTAACACAAAAAGCAGCAAATGTATATTTATTGTTTGTTCTTAGCTAGTCAGCACATGTAACACACAACACTCTCACATGCACGCGTTCACTGGATATACCAACACAAGATTAACATTGTAGTCTCATGGTAGCTTGGCATGTTGGGCAATGAATTTTCAAGTACGAACAGTGATGACAAACAGCGCGTTGTTAACCAAGGTAACGAGTGAACACAAAAAATGTGAGAGTCAAAGTACAAAAGTTACGTCCAAGCATACATGATTATACAATAATATATCCCTGATTTTTGTGTTGTCCCTGATAGTGTCTCACTCGCTTCCATATATAATTACCATGGTTGAGCTTTGTATGTGTGTGCGTGTGTGTGTGTGTGTGTGTTTGCATGACTTTTAACTTCATTCTCATATTCTACCACTGCTCTGCATTTTATCACGTGATGCCAGGAATGATTCTCTCTAAGACAGTTGCTAGCTGTACTAACTTTAGGGATGATGTTTCAGCCTTCATGGCTTGAAGCCGTAGTACTAGTGGCTGGACCGATCGGTTTTCCTCCTAACCATAGTTATATGGTATTGTTCTATCTTGTGTAATACCAGGGTTTTTTCAGGGAGCGGAGGGGTGGGGGCTTGTACATCTCCTTAAATCTAGTTTGCCGCCCTTCCCCCACCCCTTAGGGATTAAAGACATCCTTTAATTAATTGTACTCAATATTTACGAAAAAATAGAATACATTGAGATATGATTTTTTTTTCTTCCAAATGTTAATTAGTCATCATTAGATAACTGTTCTGGTGAATTTAAAGCAATGCACAATGGCTAACCTAAATATTAGTCTAATTTAATCAGCGTCATTTGTAATAAACTTCTTTCCATATGAGCAGCGTAAGGCAGACTGTGGCAAGATGCTTAGCCTGTACTATCTATTGTGCTGCTAAATTATGACACTGAGCAGTAATATCTTTTGGGGCTAAGGAAATGATAAATGTGGCTTATCGGATGAAATGCTTTCTTCATGATTTCATCAATTGATAAACTTTTGTGGCTTTTTTGTTGTCCAGGGGCGTGAAAGATTATTTGGAATAGGGAGCCACTGCACTTGAGTTAGACAGGAAAGTACTTTGCTTCCCTTTGCTCCCCTCCTCCCATCATCCACATATGCACACACACACACACACACACACACACACATCCCAGATATTAGTTTGACTTTCGTGGAGAAATTTGCCCCAATTTTTCATAAAGTTTTGTGGTAGTTAATATAAATATATAATATGGAAGGTGTAAATTTTAACAACTTCTACTGTACTAAACTAGCCTGTTTCTGTCTACATGTGTTAGAATTACAAGCACGAAACACAAATCCGAGAATCTTGAATTATGTTGAGCTAGTTTTACTTGAGACATACACTTTCAATGTAGGAGTGTGAAGTGGCAGGTGTAATAGTGCAGTGACTACTCCACTGGTGTACACATGATGACTCCTGGACTTCAAAACTAGAGGTGAGGAACTCTAGAATGACTTCTTAACTCCACTAACAAGAAAGAGGCCTTGTGAAATTATTTTTTTATTTACTATATTTATTACTCATTTTAATTGACTTGTGGATATTTCCATTTAATGCACACTTAGACAACCTGAAATATATAGGGAGCGACTTAGTCTGAACTTTTAGAACTCTTGTCACTTCATTTACTAACAGAATATACATATGTATGGCCGGACACACACACACACACACATTATATTGATTCAATTCTTTATTTGTAAAGTATTGAATTCAAATGAAAGGTGAAGAGTTCCCGGATCATTTGGTCAATGACCTGACGATAGCCATGCACAATCACCTGGTCTCACACACGCACACACATAGCTACAGTAATGAAATAAATGAAAGTGAAAGAAGAAAAGTAATGGTACACATGATAGTTAGTCATTTGTTACACAGGGGCTGGAGTCAAGTATTTCTATGGTCCTGTGATTTCCAGATAATGTAAGATTCATTAACCCTTTCACCGCCAAGTTTATGACGACCAGTTCGGTAACATGAAAATGTAACTAGTGATGTGCTTGAGCACAAATGGCGAGCGAGTCTAATACCACACTGGAGTGTTAGACGTTTGGTTTTAACTTCTAATATTCAAGCTACTAAAAAAAGTGGAGTTTTTAAATTATGTATTATACAACGGTAAAGGCATTCAATGCCATAGTAACCACTCCCCGAAACTATTTGAATTGAAACAAAAAACAAGTCACGTTCTTTAAACTTTTTCTTTGGGATATTTTTGTAACGCACAATACTTTCACTTAACTGAACATACGTACGCAAGACTTACCTTCGTGGTAAGTCTAGTTGACAATAAATATTCAAGTAAATACTGTTGTGTAGGGCTTATAACTATGACAAATAGCGTATTAACTTACCACCGCAACTAACTCGATAGAAATGGAACTCCAGTAAGTTTCAAAGTGTCAGTAAACAATTAGGATGATACGGGTAATGATCGTTAAACCGGAGGATACTGTTTAGTGATGTTTGGGATGGGGCCGAATGCTGAGTTAACTCGAAAATACGAGAGGGTCAAAGTACAAAATGACATAAATACGTCCAACATATAAACAAACAAACATCCCCGATTTTCAATTGTGTTAACCCTGAGAGTGTTTCGCTCGCTCCGCTCGCCAATAATTTTTTTTTCCTACTGATGCAAAAAAAATAGTCTATTAGTGCACACAACAAATAGCTACAAATTTGGACTTACTGTTACCAACTGTACTAACTGAAATTCAATTTCTGAATGTCTCAGAGCTGCTATGTGGTTCAAACAGAGTACACGCTTATTCATCTTCTATTGATGGATTCTGAGCTTCTCACCCTCGTACTATTAAATATTTTTGGGAGGACAAACAACTCAACGGTTAGCGTTCCAGCAGCCATATTTTTTTTAACTGTAAAAAACCACAACAACTAAATACCTGTACTATCATTTCGATTTTATTACAGGAAGTACTACATCAGAGCGTTATATTGGATAATTGATTTTTTTTTTTTTAATAAGGAAAACAGCCGGCCAAATGCAAAATGCCACGTGGCATCTATGGCGGTGAAAGGGTTAAGAAGACCTGAACCCTGCAGTGCGTAGCTACATTTTCATCAAAGCCGTTGGAGGGACATTGTAAACTCAAGGCGGGGTCACTATCTAATTGTGTCTTTCTCTGGAAGGACCTGGGCCCTAAAAAACTACACCAGTTATAAAACTGTGCAGTGATATAGGTAGTTAGTAAACTGGGTGTGGCACCAGTGGTATTCATTATGGTGAACTTGTACATTTTACACAAGAATGTTTGTCGCAACTCTAAGTGCTCCAAAGGAGATACTACAAAATTTTTGTCTAAAAAATTGACGAGGAAATTCAATGCCTACTATGCTGGTGTATATTTCCAAGTAAAATAGCTTACAGGAGGACATATGAAATGGTATACAGTAGAATGTCAGTTATCTGGATAAGTTGCGACTGAGAGGTGTTCGGATAACTTACATGTTCAGAGAACTGAACAAAACAGAAAACGTATTATAATTATGTAATAGTATTATGTATTCTTGTTAGTACATGATATTATTAGATTTATGGTGTTCGGTTAACTGAAGTGTTTGGATAATGACATTCTACAGTGTTACCAAGTAGCATCAATTTTTTGGCAATTGCAGAATTAATTTCAGGTACAAAGCCACACCTCAAAACCACAAGCAAAACATTTTAAAGTCACTGACTTAAAACACACAGAGTGGGAGGAGAGAATTTTGTTTTTTAAAAAGAAAGTCTTATCAGGTCCAAAGGTTGAATGTGTCAGAAAACATGCTGTGTCTAGTAAGTACTCATCCTGAGCAAGCTCCACCTCTTTACTCCCCAAACTAACACTGATAGAAATGCTATGCCTGTGATAACTATCATACTTGACTGCAGCCATTCGTGTCATTTACCAGCCGTATACATATGTCTTGGTTTTATTGTTGGTGGTGGGGCGTAAATCCACCACAGGGAAGGTCAAATAATAAAAAATAAAGAGAAAATAATGAAGTTAATAATAAAGTTCTCGAAGGACCAGAATTCTTATAATGGCATCTAATTAGTCAGTGAGACATACAGTAGGCTCCCGCCAGCACTTAGACTTTATTTGCGCAAGAAGAATAATTGATTGCGAGATTATATAGGGTGATATGGTATAGAACTAAGATGTAGGAAGTAGGTGGAGATTGAGATGAATATGATTAAGTTTTAAGATGAGAGGCGCCCGCAAGCTGGCCAAATGTAAGGTGTGGGTGTTAAATGATGATATTAAATGTGGTGATAATCAATATAACAGGTTCTGTTCCAAGTTCAGACGGATAGCTGTAGGTCAGTTCTTCCTCCTTTGTGGGGGTGGTTCCGACAGACAGTTATCCTGAGATTGACCACTCTGGGTGGAGCCAAGACAGTTGTTGTTGTTGTTGTTGTTTTGTTTTATCAGTTCACACACTTCACTACTTTGAAGTTTTGCTCAGTCCAAGTCTGTGCCATTGGCATTAAACTGAGAGGCCAGAACTGCTGTATGTGCATGCTGAATGTTTGACATCGTGGTTCCTATGTGATTGTGTAGGTGAGCATTAATAAAGATATATATGCAATAAAGCATTCCTTAAGGCAGTAATACTTAGGTGAGATGTATTTTTAACTATTCTAGTGCGAGAGTTATATCTGAGTTCAATCAAATGATGTCTAAATTTATTATCCAGCTATTATTTATATGTACCATACTGCTCTGTGTATGTGTGTATGTGTGTGTGTGTGTGTACATGTGTGTACATGTGTGTGTGTGTTATGTGTTTTGCAGAGTACACTGTACTAAAGTCTTAATGCTGTACTTCATGTGACAGACTAAAACTAGTTTACTAAAGGTATGTTTAATTTTTTGTGTTAGTTGTTATACAAATATTTTTGTGGATGTTTCTCTCTTTCACGGCTTGTTTTTTTTTTTTTTTTTTTAACCATACAAATTTAAAAAAGAAAGAAGTTTGGCTGTCACCAGGAATTGAACCCGGACCGCTTGCTTAACACACAAACACTCTGTGGCTGAGTGATAATTTTCCAAAAGTGGGTGTAGGCTCCTCTTTTTTTTCTTTCTAAGGCGCCACACAGCTTATTGTGTTAGGAAGTCCACATCAACCGAACAGATAGATTTTCAAAGAGAAGTTTTGGCTAGTCGGTAGTAGTAAATTACAACTTTCTATCTAGAGTGATTTGCAAGTTGGAAATAAAATAGCTTCTTTGGTATTGTTACTGAAGACTACTCTTTGTTTCTTATGTGCCAGAAAGTAAACAATGAATACATGAAGTGACTAAACCAGCTATTAATATTGTTTTGCTAGTTATGATTGCACTACCAGAATGCTTTTGTTTTGCTATCTCGATGGTTTCTCAAAGGTAATGCTTTTTGAAAGCATGAGCAGAGTGCTTGTGATAAATACGCAATAGATGCACTTTGAACAATAGCACTACTGTAATATGCTTCAGAAGCTGTTTACTGTGGTTTGGTATATCACACCTCTTACACCACACTCTATTCCTGGCCAGACCACTTAGAAATGCCAGAGAAGCCCCTGAGTGGTCTCATGTTGGATTCCTGGTGATAGACAAACATTTTTTTAATTTCTTTTTATTGTAAAAAGCCTGTGAAAGAGAGAGAATACAGAATACATCTAATGAGTAGAAAGAAATTGTAAAATATTTTTATTACATCACTAGCTGTGAGGACAGGCTTGTGCTCCTGCGAGAGTTCCTAGCCCGGCTCTAGGAACTTTGCACGACTCACAGTGCCTGCTTAGTGCACAGGCATCCTGGCTCTACCAAGTGCACATAACCGCTAGCGGTTGCAAGATAATTAGCATTTTTCATTTTTGTTTCTAATATACAGTGAAATATGCCAGAGAGTTCAGTGAGGTCATATGCTCCCTATAGTGAATCTAGTCTAAAAAGTGTGTATGTACATTGATTTTCCCACAAATATTGGGCATTTGATGTGACATACATCAACAACAATTAACAGTTCACTTTCTGTGCATTTCAATGCAGTGACATCGTGAGTTGGTCAACATGGCCAGCTATTACACTTCTATAATATCCTGAAGGCATCTTTTTTTTTCTTTTTTTTCTTTTTTTTCTTTTTCTTTTTTCTTCCAAATATTGGCTTACCAGCAGCCCTACCCCTCAACTAATGTTTCCTTGGACAAGATTAGTGGGTCTGTGCTAATGAACCATCTATTTACTAATTAGTGTACCTACTTTGGGGCAGGTGAGACAAAAACAACTGGGGGAGGGGGGGGTGAGGTTATTACACTGAAACCTCTCTATCCAGAACTTTGTGGGACCAAAACTAAGAAATGTCCCTAACTCAGAAACACATTCAAATATCATTCGCTGGTAGCTTTAGAACTGTTCAGATTAACCTCACTGACTTTCCTTCTTAATTTCCGCTATAATTATCTCGAGCTTTCTTGCTAGAGTTAAAATGCTATACTTGAGTGCCGTGACCTTTCTTCCATTCCCTCCAGTCGTTAAGTTCTAGAACTAGTGGGCCCACTGAACTAGCATCTTGATTTCCATGTTCCACTCTCCTCAACACCGCAATTGAATTCTCAAAGTAACACGTGAAAATATTTACACAATTTTATTCATTGATTTTGGTTTGGTAGCTTATTAACAGTCATTCACTGTTTATTAGTGTCTGGTAGACAGAGGTGTCCGCAACTTAGACGAACGGATAAGAGAGGTTCCAGTGTATCTGCAATCTTCTTGTTGATCTTTTATCAGTTCATCCTAGTTACCTCAGTGTATAAATTTATTTATTGCAGCTTTGATATTTTTACTTGAATATTTCCGCATCACGCGAGCGTTCTGTATTCTCCCATATTGTACGGTTTATATTGTACGCTACTTGTAGCGCGCGCGTAGCGAGTAAAATCAATGAAAATTGTATTGTAACCGGTTGAGAAAAATTTCAAAGAAGCAATAAATCACTTATCACACTCGTCGTACAATATGGGAATGATATTTTACTCTCACGCCACATTTTCACTCGCCTTTGGCTCGTGAAAATATTTTGCGTGCTCGTAAAATATTTTCCCATATTGTACTCTGACTCGTGCTATAAGTATTATATATTATTAAGTATTCTCCATAGTATCTACTTTCACATTTACACACACATATATACTTGTAACTCTTATTAACACTCAGCACACATGCTCGAGAGGATTATAGTAGTGTGCGTTTATCAGTCTGTCTGTCTGTCTGTTAACATTCGATTTCATGAATGGCTCAGAACTAACCTTTAAACAAGTATGACCTGACCCAGTATGAGAATTTAAGTCCTTTAAATGGACTACTTTTTCAAATTTCGAGCTAGTTTCCTAGGAAATGTGGAGAAACTTCAGCTCCTAACAAGTGCAAGCTGGATGCAACAAACCTTGCCTTTTGCGTACATGGTTTTACATCATACAGCAGTCATGTGATCATTTATAGTTCACGTATTTTCTCTTAACCGCGTGTGTCCTCGGTAGTTAGAAGTTAAAGTAATCTGAAAAAATCTTAGTTGTGTAATAATGCGCTGAGGGTTTGCACCCTAGGTGCTCTAGTTCTATTCAGTCCTTCCTATTTTTCCTTTACTACTTGTGCTTACATTTTTCTATTTGCTAGACTTAAGCTTATCCATACCGTTTTATATTCATGCTTGTTGTTTGTAGTTTTTGCGTGATAGTTAGGCCGAGTTAGTATAGCTTTACCTGATTGTTATGTGCTACTCTAAGCTACGCATCTTGGCTTGGACCATTACAAAGCTCGCTCCGAAGTAGTTAAAACTATCTCCCCAGTATCCTCCAAAACTGAAGAGAGAGTGCTATTCTGGAACTCATACAAAATGTTATGGGAATAGAAAAAAAAAACGCAGCTACCCACTCTATAACGACCGAATGGATCATTTGAAATGTGCACTGTAAATGTGTGTGTGTGTGTGTGCGTGTGTGTGTTTGTGTGTATGGTATAGCTCTGGGCCTGAGATCCTAGCTCAAGACCCACTCTGGCAATTTTCCATTTGGTTTTTTCTTCCTCTGCCTCCCACCAGCCCCACCAGTCAACCCAGCTGTGATTGGATGCCTGGCATTTGCTGGGGTGCAAATTCAATTCAAGGTAATGAAACAGTGTTGGTGCCCACATCACTAGTTTATTTGTTACAATAAAATGAACTACTACCAGACTCCCCCAAATTTATACCTGAATTTCCCTATAAATACATAAAAAATGTTTACTTGGAAACTCTGGTATGTACAGGTGCTTATGTGTGTGAGGCTGGACACATTGTACATACATGAGTGTTTGTGTGGTCCCTCATCTGAAATTACATGGGTGAGATCAACCAAGATGTAGTTGTGGTTATGTTAATGTTTGTTGTGTGTTCATGATTGCCTTGGTTGGCAGTCATCAGCTATTCTTGGTGAGGGACTATTGCCTCAAAGCAGTCTCTCTTGTGTTTTTATTTAGTTGTTCAGTGGGTTTTTTGTGGGGTCATTCTAAACTTGTAGATTTACTTGATTTCAATTGTGAAATTCTGAAAAAATATTCAGTAAATTTGTATTGGTATTTTTGCACTTGAATAGGGAAAGAAAAAGAAGTACAGGAAACTTTTTATAGTATTGAGAACAATTCAAAAACCAACTATTCCAAGTTGGAAATGGAGCTCAAATAGTTTGTCCATCTGCAGTAGAGAAGTAGCTGTTGAAGCTGCTGCATGAAAACTAACTTATGATCATTAATACTAATTTACATTTGAACTAGTTCACGCCTTCATTCACTCACTAGTAATTTCTGTCTCTCACACTAATTGCTGTTAGAATTACTCTCTTATACTGATTGCTTTCTCTTCCTTGTTCAGTTGTTGGTTCTCTCTCTAAACTTTGTGATTTGGACTTTTCTCTCTCTATTATTTTTGGTATCGTCTTTGGAAGGTTACTACCTCTACTAGTTCGTTTTGCGCTCACCGACTGCCTTTGATGTTGTTCTTGTAATTTACTATTAATAATATTTACTCGTAAATTGTATACACTTGAACTAATTCTGAAGGCTGGAATTTACAACCCAGTCAAAGGTAGCTTTCATCAGTTTATTTAGCCATGGTGGGGTCAAGTGGGTGGTCTAATTCAGTAGCAGTGATGCACCACAACAACCAAAGCAGCGTGTAATGCTGCCATTGTGTGTGTGTGTGTGTGTGTGTGCCTCCTACCAGCCCCAGTCCACCCAGCTGTGATTGGGTACCTGGCATTTGCTGGGGTGCAAATTCAAAGCCTATTCTCATGAACAGCAATGGTCCAGGTGGTGCCCACACCACTTGCTGTGAGGAAAGGCCTGTTCTCCTGCGAGTTCCTAGCCTGGCTCCAGGAGCTTTGCTTGCAAGGCTCACAGTACCTGCTTAGTGCACAGGCATCCTGGCTCTGCCAGGTGTGCGTGACTGGCTAGCGGCAGCAAGAGAATTTGCATTTGTATTTTGCGTGTGTGTGTGTGTGTGTGTGCGTGCGTGTGTGTGTGCGTGCGTGTGTGTGTGGCACGAGGCAGACAAGATGTGCTGCATTTGTGTGTATGCTGGAAACAGTATGGTTAATACAAACTGGAAATTGTGTTGGTATTATTCATTTCAAGAACTCATTGTGGAGACACGTGAATGTGTGTAAACATTGCATTATGACAGCTATTGTTGTTGTTGGCGATGATCTGCTGGTGCACTCTCATCTTCATGTCATCAGTGTACACATCTTAGACTGAGGTGGGTACACGGATACATGGATGATTTCATCTTAGAGATGTTAACTAAAAGAGGTTACACTTTGTGTAAATTTCACTACAGTATCCGAACACCACATGCAATACTCATTTGTTTTAACAAGGATGCTACTACAAAGTTACTACCAGTGCTAATTTTATGAAAATTTCTGAAATTTATGACTACGTCTGGAAGTTATTTGTGAGTAAGCAAAAAATACTCTCAATTGACACATGTAAAAAAAGGACTTGATTACTTTTTGTTGGAATGTAGCTATAGGTATTTGTAGATACCACTTGTGGGTAGTGATGGTGGATAGAAAGAGATAAGTGGGGAGAATAGTAATTTATTGTTGATTAATAGTGGTGGTCTCTCTCTCTTTTTTTTTTTTTGTGTGTGTGTGTGTTTGTGTTTGAACTAAATGCAGCATCACTACATGACACAAAAAGTTTTTTTTAAAATGCAGCTGTTAGTTGTATAGTAGTATAAGGGCATCAGCTGTATTACTCACATGTACATGTATTAACCACTTTCATAATTCTACATCTTATATTTATTTTGATGACTTTGCAAATGAATGGGCAGCATAGCAGTGAACATCATTTCCTGGTATCATTAATCCACCATGGAGTCAGAGAGTGTGTAGAGCACTTGGGCATGTCCTATACTTTTAGGATAACAAGGCATCATTATGTGTCCACCTTCACCATGAAATATCTTACTATAAGTAATACTATATCTTGTGCCTAATGAATATAACATCATGGATCAATGAAATGAAAACAATAGCACTGTCTAAATTCCTGGTAATTTTGTTTATGTGTTATACCTGAAGGCGTTATATCATCATCTATCTAGCACAAGATACTATAGTGCTGTAAAACCCAAATAATACATTTTTCAACTCTCTGGATACCGGGACGCAAAGTGTGTGGGTTACTGAAGTTTTGGTAAGTCCAAAGCTGAAAATTATGATTTTTTTTGTGTGCAAATTTTCATGCCTTTTTGATCACATATTGCATTCTTAATTGTTAAGATATTCTATAGCTACTGTTAAATCTGCAATTGTATGGAGGAAGTGTGTATATTCATTGTTCTATTTAATGTTATAGAACTTCCAGTTGAAGCACAGTCAGACGTCATCCCTTTGCACTGTAAGTCTTAATATAAAAGCAACAGTAATCAAATTGTGAGATACAATTTTGTGTGGAGTGTGAGGGACATGTGTGGGTGGAGTGTTGAGGGATGTGTGTGTGGGTGTGGAGTGTGAGGGACGTGTGTGGGTGTGGAGTGTTGAGGGACGTGTGTGTGGCGTGGAGTGTGAAGGACATGTGTGTGGGCGTGGAGTGTGAAGGACATGTGTGTGGGCGTGGAGTGTGAAGGACATGTGTGTGGGCATGGAATGTGAAGGACATGTGTGTGGGTAGAGTGTTGAGAGACATGTGTG